>PPCM01000059.1_pt1 | contig 207116 bp, 172 predicted proteins | sample 1555541 | NCBI WGS metagenome assembly PPCM01 (sample SAMN05284479, study PRJNA326546) | Marine sediment metagenome, whole genome shotgun sequencing project. | isolation source: marine sediment | place: Germany: Wadden Sea | collected 2012-09-05
CAATAGAAAGTACAGAACAATCAATTACTGTTGTTCCAGTATTATTTGTAATTCCTGGAGTGGGAGGAGTCGTGTTTTCAGTGATAGTAATGGTTTCGGTATCTTCACAAATAACGTTGGTGACAGTTACAGTATATGTTCCAGGAGCTGAAAAAGAATTTGCATCAGTTGTTGTTGATGATCCACCACTCCATGCGTATGTGCCTCCACCGTTTGCTGTTACAGAAATTGGGTTGACAAGACATGTTATCTCTGTAGAGCCTGTATTATTAGTTATAGTAGCAGTTGGGTATGTGTAGATTTCTACGTCAGTAGTTACGGGATCACTATCAATACCACCAACAGTGATAATTAAACTATAAGTTCCAGCCATTGCTAGTGTAACGTTTGTAATAGTCGGTTCCATATCAGATGAAGTAAAACCGTTTGGTCCTGTCCATGCATAAGTTGCACCAGCAGTTGGATTTGCAACTGTTAGATTTAGGTTGTCTCCAACACATAATGGTCCATTATTTGATATTGGAGGTGCGACAATATCACAGTTTGTAGAACCAGCTCCACCGCTTTGTTCAAAGTCAATGTTAGTATCTGCGTTTGCATAGTTTGTTATTAATAAAACATATACTTCACCCGAATTAGCACCTGAAATGCTACATGTCTCAGCAGCAGCAGAATCAAAACTACAATCAATAATTTGGCCAAAAGGATAAAAAGCAGGATCACTGGTGTTGTTAGGACATGTTGAACAAGTAGCCATTGGAATAGAAGTACAGGCATCTCCTAAATCAGTATATGGTCCCCATGCAATAAAGTCGACATCAGCACCACTGGAAATATTAATAGTAATATCTCCAGCTTGGTCAATTTCCATATAGTACCATGCTGCATTTGGTGTTGATCCCAGACATCCAATATCACCTAATGATGCTACATCTGTTGCAGCAGGGAAAGTATATGAGTCGCTTGTGCAGAAAGGTTCTGAAACAAAACAATCAGCGGGAGGAACAGGTGTACTAATACACATGTCAAAGTCGACAGAGGATCCAACTGTTGAAGAATATGTGTATACACGTACATAATATGTATCTCCAATAGTTAATCCTGAAATACTTGATGAATTAGCATCGCTACAATTTAGTTCTGTTAATGAACCACATGAACCACTATAAGCTACATGATACATGTCTGTTACGGATCCTGTAACGTTAAGAATATTTATGTTGTGAGTTGGGTTTGTTGCAACAAACGAATACCATACATCGTCATTTGCTGTCCCACTACAAGTACCTATACTTTCAGATGATGCAGTAGCAGATGTTGTATATCCGTGAGTAATATTTGTGCAGTCAGTATCAGGATTAACTGTTAACCCTATAGCTGCAGTACATTCGTCATTTGTAGGAGGAGGTGGAGGAGTTCCAACACACATGTCGAAATCAACACTAGCTCCTGCAGTTGAAGAGTATGTGTAAACACGAACGTAATATGTGTCGCCAGGAGTTAGTCCAGTAAGGCTAGTAGTATTACCATCATTACAAGAGAGTTCTGTTAACGAACCGCATGATCCACTATATACTGCATGGTACATATCCGTTGTCGTTCCTACAATATTATTAATACTTACCTGATGTGCAGTTCCAGTGGCAACAAAGCTATACCATACATCATCATTAGCAGTCCCGCTACAAGTTCCTATACTTTCAGATGATGCAGTTGCAGATGTAGTATATCCTGAAGTTACTGTTCCACAAGCAAAATCTGGATTTACTGTCAAGTTTATCGCTCCAGTGCATTCATCATTTGCTGGAGGAGGAGGGGGAGTTCCTATGCAGATGTCAAAAGTAGATGTTTGTCCGGTTGTTGATGTCCATGTATAAACTCTAACGTAATATGTGTCGCCTGGTGTAAGCCCAGATACTTCACTTATATCACCATCATTACAACCAAGCTCGGTTAGAGCTCCACAAGATCCGCTATATATTGCATGATACATATCTGTAGTTGATCCAGCAGTGTTTATTAAACTAACCCTATGGGCAGTTCCTGTTGCGACAAACGAATACCAAACATCGTCATCAGCAGTACCTCCGCATGTTCCAATACTTTGTGATGAAGCAGTTGCGTCTTCAACTGTTCCTGAAACAACAGATCCACATGCATTATCCGGATTTACAGGAACATTAACCGCATTTAGACATTCGTCATTTGCAATAGGTGTTGGAACACAAGAAATTGAGGCTGCCCATCCAGGACTCCCATCTTGATTACCATCAGTTGTCCAAACAAATGTTATACATGTTCCCGAAGAAGTAATAGAACCCGGAATATCAGTTTCGCTATAAGTTGCTAGTAGGGGTGAGCCAGTATTAGGACCATCATAAACAGCCAAATTATCATTAGTTTCATTTGTTTCAAATTCGGTAAAGTTAAATCTTAAAGATTCTGCTGTGCCAGAGCAAAATGTCATTGTATATGAACCATTAAAATCAGTATACCCTGAAGTTCCCTGTGGATCATAAAAGATGCCAGTACAGTCAGTAATTGTTGATCCGTCTGTCATATTATATCCAGTAGGAGGAGCAACACAAGTTGTTGCAATTTCAAAACCGGGATCAGTGACAGAACCATCAGAGGTAAATCTGATGGTTATGCAAGTCCCGCTTGCAGTAATTGTACCAGGGTTTGTTGTGCCAGAAAATGGACTTCCAAGAACTTGAGGAGATGCAGTACTATTTCCATCATATACATATACATAATCGTATCCACTTTCTGTTTCGAAGGATGTAAAATCAATTTCCATGAAGTCAGATGTTCCGGAACAGACTGTTACAGTATAATCTTCACTAATGTCATATTCGCCTCCACTACCTCCGCTATCAAACAAAGTAATAGTACAGTCTGTAATAGTAGTGCCATCAACTGCATCAATATTGTAGCTTTGAGAAAAAACAAGTTGTGTAGCAAACAATAAAGCGATAATTAAAAAAAATGTCTTTTTCATATCTGATAAAATTAGGTAGGGGCAAACTTATTTAATATCTTCAGGATTTATGTCCATTTTCCATTCATCAAGCATTGCTTTGATATCATTAGGAAATATTTCTATGATGGTGAATATTTCAAACTTTGAGTTGCCAAGATAGTTTACATCATAAATTAGTTCATTGTTTTTAAATTTGAGTTGAATTTCTTTGACAGTTTCAGAGTTAAGAGATTCATTAATTCTAAATTCGACTTTGTAATATCCATTTATGAAACTGGAATTGCCAAAAGTCTGTTTTATATTATCATCAAAATAATTATTAATTACATCGTTTATTAAGTCAATGACCATTTGCTCATCTAAAGATGTATTTGTAGTAAACATGCATTTGGTAAATATAGGCTTTGCATAAAATGAGAACTTGGAAATGTCTGGATGTTCTTCTATTTCTTTTTCAATTATTAAGGCAGTTTCATTATCTATATTTGCATTCAATGAAATATAGGATGTTTTAGTATTGTTCACATAGGTTTTTGATGAAATCACATTAAAAGATTTTACCTGTGCGTTAAGGTAAATAACAGATAGCATAGCTATCATAATAAAAAACGATTTTCTCATAGCAATTACTTCTAGTTTAACAACTTGCTCTTTTTCAAAACATAACAATTACGAGTCTTTATTTTATAAAAAACTCGTATAATAAAAATGCTCAAATCAATTTATTAATAACTGTTACGCTCTGTTCTATCATAATACTCAAATTTATGACGTATATTTTTTTAATGGTTGCCTAAAAATTAAGAATAATTTAACATATGTGTAAAACTTTTGTAAGATGCCAATATTCATTTCTGAATTAGTGGTTTAAAATCTCGACAATTATCTTTTGTTATAATACAAACTTAACTCTAAGCAGCTAAAAACAAAAGTAGTAAAAAATGTAGTTAGTAGGTAAAAAAAAGCAACTTTATTTATGTCGAAATTTGGGTAATTAATAATTGCTTTTTTGTGATTAAATTGGTATAAAAAAACCTGCATAAAGCAGGTTTTAAGGTTTTACCATATTGTTGCCCATTTTTCGGGTGGCATATACATATTATCTTCTGAGTTAATATCGAATGCTTTGTGGAAGTTTTCGATACCTGGTAATTGTCCGTTTACTCTCCATTTTCCAAGTGAATGAACGTCTTCTTTTGTTCTTCTTCTGATTTCTGTGTCTCTAATGTTTTGAGCCCATATTTTAGCGTATGAGAGATAGAATCTTTGTTCTGCTGTAAATCCGTCAATTTTATCTGGTGATTCGCCATTAAGAGCTTTCATTAATGCGTCATATGAGATAACCAATCCACCATAATCAGCAATGTTTTCGCCAAGAGATAATTTGCCATCAGCATTTAAGTCTGTCAATACTTTAATATTGTCGAAACGCTCTACCAAAACTTGTGAACGAGAATCGAAATGCTTTGCATCTTCTTCTGTCCACCAATCATTAAGGTTTCCATCCAAGTCATAATTTCTACCTTTATCGTCAAAACCATGAGTCATTTCGTGACCTATTACAACACCAATTGCACCGTAGTTTACTGCATCGTCAGCATTCATGTAAAAGAAAGGAGGTTGTAAAATACCCGCTGGGAAGCAAATCTCATTCATATTAGGACTGTAATAAGCATTAACAGTCTGAGGATTCATAAACCATTCGTTTTTGTCAACGGGTTTACCTATTTTACTAATCATGTATTCAAATTCAAATTCATTTGCACGTAGGATATTTGCTAAGAATGAATCGTCTTCGATATTTAGATTTTCATAATCTCTCCATTCGTCAGGATATCCAATTTTAACGTTTATTGAACTTAATTTTTGTAGAGCTTTTAGTTTAGTTTCTTCGCTCATCCATTCGAGATTGTTTATTCTTTCAGCAAATGCAGCTCTAAGATTCTCAACAAGACTTATCATTCTTTCTTTAGCTTCCGGTGGGAAATATTCTTTAACAAATAGTTGTCCAACACCTTCTCCAAGGCAAGAATTAGTTCTACTTACAACTCTTCTCCAGCGAGGTTGTTGTGTAAGTGCGCCCGTAAGGAATTTGCCGTAAAACTCCCAATTTGCAACTACAATATCATTGTGTAAATATGGTGCAGAATAATTAATTAAGTTCCATTTAAGATATGTTTTCCATATTTCTAAATCAGTTGTTTTAACAAGTTTTGATAATTCCTTAAAGAATTCAGGTTGACTTAAATTTATCGTACCAGGAACCGGTAAGTTAATTTCATTAAAGTATAATCTGAAATCAAAATCTGGACTTGTTTCCTGTAATTCTTTAATGTCAATTCTGTTTGTTGTTTTAAATGGGTCACGTAAATCGAGATTTGTCATCGATTTAACAGCCATTTTGTATTCAAGATTATATATGTTTTTTGCGTCTTTTGCAGCATAGTCTTCGTTAAAGCCAGCAAGAATAAGCATTCTTTCAATATGTTCAAGATATTTTGTTCTAATTTCTTTCGATCTTGCATCATCAGCAGTATAATAGTCTCTATTTGGAAGCCCTAGACCACCTTGATATAGATAAGCAATTTGCATATCACTATCTTCACGATCGGCTGATCCGTAAATGTAAAATGCTGTTGGAATACCAGTTTTATGTAAATGAGCAATCTCTTTGATAAGATCAGACTGGTTAGATATTGCATCTATCTTTTCCATCTCTGGTATAATAGGAGAAAGACCATCTTTGTCAAGTTTTGCAGTGTCCATCCCTAAAGAATAGAACTTTTCAATTTTCCATTCTATAGAGTATGCTTCGTTTTCCTGCTCAGATAATTTTGTAATCAGATCGTTAACCTTTTGGCTTGTTTCTTTAGCAAGAACATCGAAAGACCCGAATCTGCTTTCTTCGTCTGGTAGTGGATTGTTTTTTTGCCATCCACCTGTAGCATATTGATAAAAATCTTCTGATGGATTAACAGTTGTGTCAAGATCAGACAAGTTTATAGCTTTGACCTCCTCAATCGTTGAAGTATTGTCCATTTCTTTAGGTTTTGTATTACATGATGTTATGTAAATTGTAGAGATAATAATTAATGTGATAATAATCTTTGACTTCATAATTTTTACTTTTGTTTCTACAATATTACGCCTTTTTTTTAAAACTAATTTTCTTTTCATCTCCCTTTAACAATCTTTTAATATTTTTTAAATGTGTTATAACAATTAAGACAGCAGCAATCGCCGAAAAGATGTTTAAAGTTAAAAAGTCGGTTCCTTCAAGTAGGAAAATAATAAGAGGAAAAATCAGAGCTGCACTTATTGACGAAACAGAAACTATCCTGGAGATAAAAAATACAATAATAAATACTAAAAAACTTAATCCTGCAGCCGCTGGATGCAAAGCAAGTACCAATCCTAACATTGAAGCAACGCCTTTTCCTCCTCTAAAGCCAGAGAATATCGGCCAAATATGCCCACATACTGCACTTACGCCAAATAATAACTTTATTTGATAAAACTCTTCTGTTCCACTTACTAATTCTGGAACAAAATAAGCTAGACTTACAGCAATATATGCTTTTAGAATATCAGTTACGAAAACTGGTATTGCAGCTTTTGTGCCAAGAACTCGAAGAGTGTTGGTTGCTCCGGCATTTTTGCTACCATGTTCTCTTACATCTGTGTTGTGAAACCATTTTCCATACCATACTGCAGAGGAAAATGATCCTAGTAGATATGATAATATCGTAAATCCAATTAAATAATAAATCATTCTAATATTTGTTCAGTCTGTCTAGATCTCTTTTGTTATCACGGTTTTTAATGTCATCGCGTTTATCAAAGATTTTCTTACCTTTTGCTAATGCAATGTCAAGTTTTGCCATCCCTTTTTCGTTAATAGTTAATTGGTAGGGGACAATTGTATATCCTTTTTCAGCAACTTTCTTTTGCCATTTGCGAATTTCACGAGCAGTAACCAATAGTTTGCGATCTCTGGTTGGTTCATGATTATTACATGTGCCTAAAGAGTATTCAGCAATATGTACTCCTGTAACCCAAAGTTCATTATTCCTGAAAACGCAATATGCATCTGTGAAATTTATTTTCCCTTCACGTATGGATTTTATTTCAGTGCCTAAAAGTACAATTCCAGCAGTTAGTTTCTCTACCAGTTCATACTGGTAAAAAGCCTTCTTGTTTTTATATATTATTGGTTTATTTGACATTTGTTTAAATATAGTATTCGAAAAATGGATAGATTATTACAAAATGTAAAATCAGGTATATTCCAATTGTAATCAAGCAGGTTAAAGCATAGAAAATTATTTGCCTTTCTTTGTCTATTTTAAGAAAATTCATAGTGCCCCAGTATAGAATAAAGAAAGTATAAATAGCAATTATAACTAAAAAATACAAACTTGGGAATATGTTTAAGATAACCACAGATGCATAAAAAGGCATAAGACTTAACAACATTAATACTGCAATTTTATCTTTATCAGATTTTGTGTCAAAATATGGCAAAAGAACATTAATAGATAGTACAAGGCTTACGAAAAAAATATAATCTACGATTAGACTTAATAAAGCGTAAAATACAATGTATTGTATACTTGAAATAGATAAATAAGAAAGTGACTTTCCAATTATTCTTGAGAAGAAGCAAATAATTAGAATTCCTGACAAATATGGGAAAATTACATTTTTAAAACTTACATCAGAAAAGTTAGTTTTCTTCCACCCAAGTATTGGATTTAAAAGTACCTTTATGAAATTATCTGTATGTTTTCTTATGTCCATTATTATCTTTGTTGCTCACAAAAGTAGTTTATTTTTCTTATTTTTATAAACTGAAATAGATTAAAGATGCAAACAAAATATAATCTGATAGTTATCACAGGTGCAACAGCAGGAGGTAAAACGTCTGTTGCAGTGAATCTTGCACATAAATTGAATACAGAAATTATTAGTGCAGATTCGCGTCAGGTATACCGTGGTATGGATATTGGAACTGGTAAAGATTTAGATGAATATGTCGTTGATGGACAGCAAATACCTTATCATCTTATGGATATTGTTGATGCAGGTTATAAATATAATGTGTATGAATTTCAGAAAGATTTTTTTCGAGTATATCAAGAAATTGTCGATAGAGGTAAATTGCCAATTCTTTGTGGGGGAACAGGTTTGTATATCGAGTCTGTCTTAAAAGATTATGAGCTGATACATGTCCCAGTGAATGAGGAATTACGTGCAAAACTGGAGAACTTGACTATTGGAGAACTTGAAAAGATTCTTGTTTCTTACAAAAAAATGCATAATCGTAGTGACCTAGATACAACAAAAAGGGCTATCAGAGCTATAGAGATTGCAGAGTTTTATGCAACGAATAAACTCGAAGGAAAAAAGAATCCTGAAATTAACCCATTAATATTTGCAGTAAAGTTTGAGCGTGATCAACGACGTGCAAGAATAACAGAAAGGCTAAAAGAGCGACTTGAAAACGGAATGATTGAGGAAGCTAAAAAGCTCGTTGATGCAGGATTGTCATTTGAGGATATGGAATATTATGGTTTGGAATATAAATATCTTGCATGGTATTTATCTGGTAGGGTAAGTTACGATGAAATGTTTGAAGGTCTAAATACATCAATTCATAGATTTTCAAAACGCCAAATGACTTGGTTCCGTAAAATGGAAAAGAATGGAACAAAAATCAACTGGATTGATGGTAATTTGTCAATGGAAGAGAAAATGGAGATAATTACTCGAAGACTTTCTGATGGAAATAATTATTAATGTTTGTAAGTAGGGTAAATCTACTTGCTGGTTAGATGTATTTAATGAGGCTGTCTTTCGAATTACTTTCAAATAACAACTAGCTTTAGTCATCAATAAATTTTAACCAAAGTGCATGTTCTGTCTCAATTCGATTAATACGTTTCAGATTATTACTGTCGAGATATTCGTTTAATTTGTTAATATCAGTAAAAATAGAATTGTCAATGTCTTTATTGTTTTTGAAAACGTCTTTGTTTTCTTTAATTATAATTTCAGAATTATACATCCAGAAGAATAAATCACTAATATTTTCAATATCAAGTGTGCAATCAGGGGCAGAAACTTTGATTGTCGCTAGTTTAGGTCTTATGTCTGGAAAGTAAAACCAATTGTCTGTGAGAACTTCTTTTGTTTTGATGTCTTGTATTACTGGAGATATAAACACTTCTCTGGTTTCAATAATCTCTCTGTTTTTATCAAAAACAAATTCTCTTTGGATTTTATATGCTATTATTTTGAGATTATCAGAGGATTCAATCTCAAATGTACTTTTGTCATATTTTCCAAAGATATCATAAGTTGCAAATTCTGTAATTTTTCTGTTTTCGATTAGGAGTTCTATGATATTGTTGTTCTCAAACAGTAATGGATTGTTTTTTGGTAATATGATATTTGTGTTTCTAACAGCATAAAGGATACTGTCTTCTTCGAGATGATAGTATTCCAGAGTTTGATTGTCGTTTCTGGTTGGAATTGATAGGTATTTATTATAAAATATATTAGCATCTTTTTTGGAAATTTTCGGGAGCTCCTTTTCATATACCATATTGTTCTGGTATTCTCTTTCTATTTTTTTATTTCCATTATAATCCCATACAGACCAGGTTCCTATTCGATTATTGTGGTAGAATTTTCCTTCGGCTTTCTTTTTGCCATTTTTATACCACGAAGTATAATTGCCATGAAATTGGCCATTTTTCATGTTGAAGCTGACCATATTGCCATTTTCTAATGTTATTTTATTAGAAGTTTGTGCCTGACTATTTATTAGTAAAACAACGAGAGCAATTAACGTAATTGTAGTTTTAGTCATAGTAATCGTTAAAAAAATCTAAATCAAAATAGTAATGTTTATAATCACTTTTGTCAATATATAAATTTGTACTCTCGTACTTATCTAAGATAAAGCTAATTGTTATCCTGTCTTTAAAAATCAGAGGACTAACATATTCGTAATTATTAATTTTATCCGTATAAACAATGCGTGATTGCAAAACACTAACGTTTTTTACAGCATTTTTATTGTCGAAAAGAGTATTGTATGCCTGCTCGTTGTAATCATTACCTTTAGGAACTTCTTTGTGATAATTATTTGAAATAATATTGCAGTCTTCAAATTTCACTAGGACTTTGTGACCTTCTTGTTTTAGTCTGTCAATCTCCGATTCGACTTTGTTTTTTTTCGGAAGAGAAAAACCTTTTTGTAAAATTGCAAAACCTAAAACTGCAACCAGAATACCAAGACACATCCATAAAATCGGAAATGGGATCAAATCTCCATGATATTTCTGGAAAAATAGAGATGCAATGATACCTACTATAATAAGAGTTATTCCAATAATTTTCTTCATATGACTCAACTTGTTTATCTTGCTTTTATAGAAATATAAAGATACAAAAAAAGGAGCAAAATTTTAGCTCCTTTTTTATTATTGGGTTTTGTTAGTTTATTCACCTTGTTTCTTTTCAGATTTTTCCTCTTTTGGAGGTTTTGGAAGTAAAACTTTACGACTAAGTTTAATTTTACCTGATTTTTCATCAATTCCGATAACCTTAACTTCAACTTCCTGACCTTCTTTAAGTACGTCCTCAACAGCTTTGATACGTTTCCAGTCAATTTCAGAAATATGAAGCAATCCCTGAAAGTTAGGAATGATTTCAACAAATGCACCAAAAGTAGTGATTCCTTTAACTTTACCTTTATAAACTTGGTCGATTTCAGGAACTCTAACGATGTTAGAAACTTTTTCTTTACAGGCATCCATATCTGTACCGTTATCAGCAGTAATTTCGATATATCCTTTTTCATCAACTTCAGTTACTGAAATAGTTGTATTTGTAGTTTTCTGAAGTTCTTGAATTATTTTTCCACCAGGACCGATAATTGCACCAATCATATCCTTAGGAATAACGATAGTTTCAATTCTTGGAGCATACTCTTTATAAGTAGCACGAGGCTCTGAAATTGTTTCTAACATTTTTCCTAAAATATGCTCTCTACCAGCTTTAGCTTGTAAAAGAGCTTCTTCAAGAACCTGATATGATAATCCATCAACTTTAATATCCATTTGTGTTGCAGTAATACCGTTAGGAGTACCACAAACTTTAAAGTCCATGTCACCAAGGTGATCTTCGTCACCAAGAATATCACTTAGAATAGCATATTCTTTAGTTTCAGGGTCTGCAATAAGTCCCATTGCAATACCGGAAACAGGGTTAGCAATCTGAACACCAGCGTCCATCATTGCAAGTGTTCCAGCACATACAGTAGCCATTGATGAAGATCCGTTTGATTCAAGAATATCTGAAACGATTCTTAAAGTGTATGGGAATTTTTCTCCTTTTGGAGGAATAACTTTAGCTAATGCTCTATGAGCAAGATTTCCGTGTCCAACTTCTCTACGGCCAACACCTCTGTAAGGTCTAGCATCGCCAGTTGAGAATGGAGGGAAGTTATAATGCAATAGGAAAGGAGAGTATCCTTTAATCATTGCGCCATCTATCATTTGTTCGTCTAGTTTATTTCCTAGAGTTACAGTTGTTAATGATTGAGTTTCTCCACGAGTAAAAATTGCTGACCCATGAACAGCAGGAAGATAATCTACTTCGCTCCATATTGGACGAATCTCGTTTGTCTTTCTTCCGTCAAGTCTAACTCTTTCTTTAAGGACCATTTGACGAACTGCTTCTTTCTCAACATCGTGATAATAAATACCAACGAGTTTTTCTATTTCTTCACGTTCTTCTTCGTTATATTGAGATAAGAATTCTTCTTTTACTTCACCAAAAAGTCTTTTTCTTTCGTGTTTATCAGCACTTTGAGCCATTGCAGCTTTATAAGCACCATCGAAAGTTTCGTCCCAAACTTTTTTCTTTAAGTCTTCGTTGTGTACTTCGTGACAGTATTCTCTATATTCTTTAACTCCACACTCTTCTCTTAAGTCAAGTTGAGCCTGGCATTGTACTTTAATAGCTTCGTGAGCAATCTTAATAGCATCTAACATTTCTTGTTCAGATACTTCGTTCATTTCTCCTTCTACCATCATAATGTTGTCGATAGTAGCAGCGACTATTAAATCGATATCTGCATTTTCGTTTTCTTCTCTAGTTGGGTTGATAACAAATTCGCCGTTGATTCTTGAAACGCGAACTTCTGATATCGGACCTGCAAAAGGAACGTCTGTTACAGCAAGTGCAGCAGAAGCTGCTAAACCTGCAAGTGCATCAGGCATATCATTTGTGTCAGCAGAAATTAGTGTAACATTTACAAATGTTTCTGCATGAAAATCACCTGGAAATAAAGGACGTAAAGCTCTGTCAATTAATCTAGATACAAGAATCTCGTAGTCAGAAGGTCTTGCTTCTCTTTTCATAAACCCACCAGGGTATCTACCTACTGATGCGTATTTTTCTCTGTAATCAACAGATAATGGCATAAAATCAACATCTGATTTTGCATCGTCTGCTACTACAACTGTTGCTAATAACATGGTTTTACCCATCTTCACCACTACTGAACCAGTTGCCTGTTTCGCTAGTTTGCCGGTGGAAATCTCAATTTCTCTGCCGTCGTTTAATTTGACGACTTTCTTAATTTCTTTGTACATTTTTATTCTTTTAGTTAATTTAATTCAATTTAAAAAAAAAGCAAAACATATAGTCTTGCTTTTTTAATGTCTTAGCGACGAAGTCCTAATTCTTTAACAATCGCTCTATATCTTTCGATGTCGTTGGTTTTTAAATAATCCAACAAACTTCTTCTTTTACCTACCATTTTGATCAATGCGCGCTGAGTACTGAAGTCTTTTCTGTTTTTCTTCAAGTGCTCAGTTAAGTGACTGATACGGTAGGAAAATAAAGCAATCTGAGATTCTGGAGAACCAGTGTCGTTATTAGACTTTCCGTGTTTTTCGAAGATTTCTTTCTTCTTTTCTGAATCTAAATAATGTTTCATCACTTATAATTTATATAATTAAGGCAGCAAAAGTACTCCTTTATTCTGATATCACAAAATTATTGAGTGATTATTTGATTAATCCTCAACTCTTTCCAGGACAACCTGTATAAAAATTTGATAAACAAATATTAAGTTAGCAATAAAGATTAAACAAGCTCCAACAATATTTAATACATTGTATCTGGATTGTAGAGCATTTATTTGTCCCTGAGAGGGGAGTAGAAAACCAACAATCAAGTAGTAAATTGAAACGAGAATTACACCTAAACTAAGGATTGATGGGGCAGATTTGCTGAATTTTGAGGTTTTACCTGACATTCGTACGTAAAAAAACATCATAATAAGCGCTTCAAGAGAAAAAAGTACAGCGATAATAGATGACTTCTCTAGTAATTCAATAGATTTGTTAGATGCAGATAAGGCATTGTTTATGTTGTCCTGATACCGCTCTTGCAAGACATTTGTGGACTTTTCTCTTAAAAATGAGGTTAACTGATTGTTGAAAATGTTTATGCCAGCAAAAATGAAAACTCCAAATAGCAATGTTGATACTGCTAGTGTAATGCTGTTTTTGAATTTTCTTAATTTGTATAGAGTTCTTGTTTTTTCCATTAATCCTTTTTAAAGCTATAAGTTGCAATTTTGTATGAATTTATTCCAAACCCTGTAATAATTCCTTTACAAACAGGAGCAATCAAATTTTTATTTCTAAATGGTTCTCGAGCATATACGTTTGATATGTGGACCATAACTACTGGAATTGATATAGCCGATACAGCATCTCTTATTGCTATAGAGGTATGACTATATGCACCTGCATTTAGAATTATGCCATCACAACTGTTTGCAGTATTATGAAGAGTGTCAACGATGTCAGATTCTATGTGCGAATGGCTGTATGTAAAGTCAATTTCTGGAAACTCACGTTTTAGCTTGTTAAAATAGTTGCTGAAACTAATATTTCCATAAATATTAGGCTCACGTATGCCAATATTGTTTAAATTTGGTCCGTTAATGATGTGTAAACGCATTTGCTTAAATTCCAATTAATGTACAAATATATAATTACTATCTAAATAAATGAAGAATTGGGAAAATATTTTGCAAGATTTCGATTTTTATATTAAGCTTGAGCGGGGTATGTCTGATAATACCAGTAAAGCATATGTAAGTGATATGCAGAAGTTTGTAGATTATCTAGGTATTTCTGGTTTGGATTTACGTCCAGATCATGTAAAATCGAAAAATTTGACTGATTTTATTGGATATATTGCCGAATTAGGGCTGTCAGAGAAGTCTCAATCAAGAATAATTTCATCTATCAAGGCATTTTATAAATATTTGATTGTAGAAGATATTATTTCAGTAAACCCTTCGGAACTTTTAGAAACCCCCAGAGTTGGAAGGAAGATACCTGTCGTTCTTAGTGTTGCTGAGATAGAAAATATGCTCAAAACAATTGATGTTAGCGATATTTTGGGACATAGAAACCGCGCAATAATTGAGGTTCTTTATGGTTGTGGGTTAAGAGTATCTGAATTGATAAACTTAAAAATTTCAAATATTTTTTTCGCAGAAGATTTTGTTAGAGTTATTGGTAAAGGAGACAAGCAAAGGCTTGTTCCTTTAGGTGGTGCTGCTAAGAATGAGATAACTAATTATATGAGGTCTTTCAGAAATCATGTTGAACCTCAAAAAGGGCATGCCGATTTTTTATTCCTTAACAGAAGAGGCAAACAGCTTACTAGAGTAATGATTTTTACAATAGTAAAGAATGTTAGTGAAGCTGCAGGAATTAAAAAGGTTGTGTCTCCACATACTTTCAGGCACTCGTTTGCAACTCATCTTATAGAAGGTGGAGCAGATCTTAGAGTGGTTCAGGAAATGTTAGGGCATGAATCAATTACCACAACCGAAATATATACTCATATCGATAGGGAATATCTTCGAGAAACAATAATACAATGTCATCCTAGGTCTTAGATGAAGTTTGTTGAAAAAGCAAGCTAATATATATCGTTTATAAGTTGTCTGTTGATAAATCTTAGTTTACCGAATTAGTTGAATGATTCCTTGTTTATTATGACCTATAGCATCAGTGTCAGTAAATGTTGCATACCAGTAATATATTCCATTAGGATAATATTTGTCACCTTTATTGTGATGACCTTTTGTTCCATCCCATGAACCAAAACCACATACAGTACAGTCTGAATCTGTATTGTATTCTTCAGTTGAAAATACAAGTTCTCCCCAACGATTGTAGATAACCATACTAAATGTATGATGATCAATTCCATTGCCGCATAATCTAAAACAGTCGTTTACGCCATCTCCATTAGGAGAAAATGCTGTAGGAGCCCAAATAGTGTATTCTTCTCGTATTAGTATGTTTCTTGTAGCAGTATCTCTACACCCATACTCATTTTCACTTACCAGCATAACTTCGTATTCACCCATATTGTCGAAGAAATGAATTGGATGCCTGAAATTGATAGTTGAATCTCCATCACCATAATACCAAAAATAGAAAATCGCATCTTCTGAGTAATTGTTGAACTTTATTTGTGGATCTAGGATGCTTGCAATTTCAGGTTCTGCAGCGAAATTAGCATAAGGTTTTGGCCATATGTCAACAATGCTGTCTTTGGTTAGAGAATCAACACAACCAAATTCATCAATAATTGTTAGCTGAACATCAAATTGTCCATCGAGTTCATAAGCATGTGTTGGATTTTTTGTAAATGCAAATATTTCATCACCAAAGTCCCAAATGTATTCGCAATTTTCTAAAGTATCCAATGAGTGGAATGGGATTTGCTGTCCCGGACAACCTTCGTTAATATCAGCATAAAAATCGACATAAGGTTTCTCGTGTACATAAATCATAATTGAATCCTTAACAGCTGGGGTTTCACACATATCATCAACAGTAAATACAAGATTTGTTGTTTCTGTAGGATAATATATAAATGGATTGACTTCGATTGCGGAGCTATCTCCGTAAGGGACATTAATTTGAAACGGACCTCCGTTTCCACCTGAGATGTCAAGTTCAATAGTTGTTCCATAGCCTTCACAAACATTGTCAACGCTAGTTGTGATGTGATTAATTGATAAAGGAGGGTGTACGTTTACATCAATAGAGTAACCAGAAGCAGAGCATCCATTATCATCAGTTACAGTAAGGTTATACGTTGTAGTTTGTTCAGGACTGACCTCAAGTTGATGATCATCCAAGATTTCACTACCATCAGAACCAATCCAATGGAAATGATAGTATGGTGTTCCACCTGATGCTTGAGCAGTCACTTGAGCTTCTCCACCTATACAAATTGTAGGATTGTAAAGTTGTGATACAACTAGTTCTTCTGGAGCACTAATTTCAGCCTCTCCATAAACCCTACAGCCAAGATCGTCAGTAATAGTTAGTCCGTAGTTTCCTGGTGCTGCTGTTAAGTTTGTTGTTGTGTTACCATTTGCCCAAAGGTAAGAATAAGGAGGGGTTCCATTAATCACAACAACGCTAGCAGAACCTTCTTCGCTATATGAACATAAGGCATCTTCAACTGACATTGTAAGGGACATTGCTGAAGGTTCTGTTATGATAAACATTGTGTCTGCAAAGCAGCCTATGTTGTCAGTTATGGTTAGAGTATATAATCCTGCACATAAGTTGTCGTAGGCAGGTCCGCCTGGTTCCCAACTGTAATTGAAAGGTTGTAAACCACCATTGATATTTACGAAAGCAGAACCATCACATGATCCATTGCAGGAATTATCTTCAGTTGTTAAATTAAGATAAATAGTTGGGCTTACAATAATATCTGTTGTGGCATAATTACTTGTGCATCCGTGTAAATCTTCAACATATACAGTGTAAAGAATGTCCTCATGAGGTGTAATCTGAAATGTTTGTTCTCCTTCCACAAATCCGTTTCCATCTCCATTATTCCAATAAAAAATGTAAGGCATTGTTCCACCCATTGGTTGAGCTATAATATCGACGTTTTGGTTTTCGCAAATTTCGAAGTCTCCAGAAGTTGTAACTTGTAATAAATCAGGTTGTTCAATTACAAAAACTTCACTCACTGAGCATCCGTTTGCATCTATAACAGTAGGAATATATGTTCCGGCTTGAATATTACTATGGTTAGACATTATGTAACCATCGCTCCAGATGTAAGTGTATGGTTCAGTTCCTCCTGATGCAATAATATTTGCATTTCCTGTAAATGCTCCATAGCAATCTACATGATTATATATTGTATCATACTCAAGTAGAGTAGGTTGATCAATTGAAAAATTGGTTGTGTATTCACAATCATTGGCATCAGTTACTGTTAATCCATAATCTCCTAGGCAAAGGTTGTCTATTTCGTTTGATGCGGACGGCCAGCTGTATGAGTAAGGCGTTGTTCCACCTTCAGGGGTAAATATCGCACTTCCTTGGCAAGATTCAAAACATGGATCGTCATATGAAATAATGGTGCCAGAAAGAGGTGATGATATTGTAATAGTTTCAATATTTGAAATGGAGTTTGTTGCTTCGGTAACTGTTAAGTGAACAGAGTGAGTTCCAGATGTTGGAAAGTTTATAATATAAGGTCCTTCATTAATGCCACTAATTATTGTTGCATCACCAAAGTCCCAATCAAATGTAGTTATACCCGGATTAACATTTCCAAGGTAAGTAATAGTTGTGTTATCTCCAAAACATGGTGTTTGGCTCATGCTGAATTCAGCTGTTGGATTAAAATCGAAATTTATTCTAATTGTATCACTTGAACTACAACCTGATTCTGAAGTTGTTTCTGTGAAAATAAAAGTGTATAAACCCAATTCGTCAACTGTAATTGTTGTTGAAGAAGTATTGTCAGGACTAATGTTTGCATTGCCAGGTCCTACAAAAAATGTCCAAAGACCTGTATTGCCAGCTGTCATATTTGCATCAATGTTAGTAGTAAGGCCTGAAATATCAATATCTGGACCTAAGTCAACTATTGGGATTGGAATAACTTCTACATCTGTTGTTAAGGTGATTGTATTACAAGGATAAATAATGTCTACAGAATAAGTTGTACTAATATTAGGACTGACAGTTATTTGGTTAATATTTGTTTCACCAGTACTCCATTCTATAGAAATATATTCAGGAGATGTAGTGTTTAAATTTAGGCTAATTGTAGCATTGTCTCCTTGACAAATTGGAGAGTTATTACTGATTTCAGGTGCTAATTCTATTGGGTCAACAAGTGTAATTGTGTGTTGAGTTACGTTTGCATCACATGGACATCCATTTTCAAAGTCGATGATGATTGTTTCATCTCCCTGAGGTGTGTCAAATGCCATTGCATCAAAAAAATATGTAAGACTTTCTTCTCCAGCAGGAATTTCCAGTGTTGTAGGAATATTAGAATAATCGACTCCCATTGTTGCAGTACCGCTAATTGAAATTTCAATTGGGACAGCTTGGTCAATTGCATCTAAATCTGTTCTTGAAAATACAATGTAGTGAGAACACCCCCTGTATAAAGGAAGAGTGTCAGAGTATGAGTTAAAGGACTCTACGGTGTAATTCTCTCCAGAGCTAAAACTATTTGCTTTTAAGAAAACGGCTGAATCATATATGAAACCACCTACGTCAGCAATTGCAAGCTTTATATGATAAGTGCTGCAAGCTGTAACAGGAGCTTCAGCAGTTAGTGTTACAAGTAAACCATCGAACTCTACATTTGTTCCATTAATATTATTTACATAATACTGAGAATATTCACCATCGTTTACTTCATTGATTGTTACCGGTATGGTTGTTCCTGGTATCAAAGCAATATTTTCATTTGAGTAAGATTCAGGTCCTCCAGAGATAAATAGTCCAAAAGCATCGTTGAAATTTGAATTTGCATATTCAGGGTATTCTTCACTTCCAAAAACATATTCGAATGATATCATGTCGGTTGCAGGAGTAAAATCAAACTCTAATACTGCCGCATCATGAGTGTCGCCTAGAGCAATTGCATCCAGATCTGAATCTCCAGCACCATTATAATTTGTGCTGGTATTTCCTGCTGTATTAGGCCCTGCCGCATCAGCAACATCACCGGATGAAATGATTATGCCTTCGTTAAAATCAAGCCCTGGAATTCCATTAGAGAAGTATCCAATTGCATTTGAATTTCCTGTGTATGAAATGTTTTCTGCTGTTAGACATCCAGTTATAAAAATATTTTCTACTAATTCTTGTGGTGTATAAGTGCTGGTAGAAATTGCAAGATTTTTAGGATAAGATGGAACATTATCATTTATATTTAAAATAAAATTGCCATTACCTGTATTTATAGGTTTCCAAAACCTAACAAGAATTTCGGCTCCTGGATTGGTTTCGTCAGGATGTAGATAGAGTGTTCCAGTAGTGTCGTTAAATATATTACACTTGATTTCTGTCCATTCGCCATGTTCAGATGAATATAATGCTATACCAAAGAATGTTTTGGAGTTAAATTTAATATTAATAGATGCTTTTCCGCTTTCTGGAATAATAAACATGAAATAAGAACTAGAACCTGGATAGTCTCGATTGCAAACAGGAGTTGGAAGGTCTTCTGTTAATGTTGGGACGTAAAAATATTGACAATAAATATCGGAATTTAAAGTTTCAATATTAGATGGATCTGAGTAATTATTGCTTAATTCTGTTTGTCCAAAAACGGTTAATGTAAAGTATATCGCTAGATATAATAGTAATGTAAATTTCTTCATTCAATGCTTAAAAAAAATAATGTTAAAGTTAATAATAAGAACAACTGTTATTATTAATTTCTATTGATATTTTTTTTAATTAAGACTGAGCTAAATATTTTTTATATGAATAGATTGAGTTTGATTGCCTTATTGCTGTTTTCTTAAAAAAACGTTATCGAACAAGTTGGATGACTCCTTGTTTCTCATGTCCGATAGCATCTTTATCAGTAAATGTTGCATACCAATAGTAAATTCCATTTGGATAATACTTGTCACCTTTATTGCGATGTCCTTTTGTTCCATCCCATGAGCCTTTCCCGCATACAGTACAGTCTGAATCTGTATTGTATTCTTCAGTTGAAAATACAAGTTCTCCCCAACGATTGTAGATAACCATACTAAATGTATGATGATCAATTCCATTGCCGCATAATCTAAAACAGTCGTTTACGCCATCTCCATTAGGAGAAAATGCTGTAGGAGCCCAAATAGTGTATTCTTCTCGTATTAGTATGTTTCTTGTAGCAGTATCTCTACACCCATACTCATTTTCACTTACCAGCATAACTTCGTATTCACCCATATTGTCGAAGAAATGAATTGGATGCCTGAAATTGATAGTTGAATCTCCATCACCATAATACCAAAAATAGAAAATCGCATCTTCTGAGTAATTGTTGAACTTTATTTGTGGATCTAGGATGCTTGCAATTTCAGGTTCTGCAGCGAAATTAGCATAAGGTTTTGGCCATATGTCAACAATGCTGTCTTTGGTTAGAGAATCAACACAACCAAATTCATCAATAATTGTTAGCTGAACATCAAATTGTCCATCGAGTTCATAAGCATGTGTTGGATTTTTTGTAAATGCAAATATTTCATCACCAAAGTCCCAAATGTATTCGCAATTTTCTAAAGTATCCAATGAGTGGAATGGGATTTGCTGTCCCGGACAACCTTCGTTAATATCAGCATAAAAATCGACATAAGGTTTCTCGTGTACATAAATCATAATTGAATCCTTAACAGCTGGGGTTTCACACATATCATCAACAGTAAATACAAGATTTGTTGTTTCTGTAGGATAATATATAAATGGATTGACTTCGATTGCGGAGCTATCTCCGTAAGGGACATTAATTTGAAACGGACCTCCGTTTCCACCTGAGATGTCAAGTTCAATAGTTGTTCCATAGCCTTCACAAACATTGTCAACGCTAGTTGTGATGTGATTAATTGATAAAGGAGGGTGTACGTTTACATCAATAGAGTAACCAGAAGCAGAGCATCCATTATCATCAGTTACAGTAAGGTTATACGTTGTAGTTTGTTCAGGACTGACCTCAAGTTGATGATCATCCAAGATTTCACTACCATCAGAACCAATCCAATGGAAATGATAGTATGGTGTTCCACCTGATGCTTGAGCAGTCACTTGAGCTTCTCCACCTATACAAATTGTAGGATTGTAAAGTTGTGATACAACTAGTTCTTCTGGAGCACTAATTTCAGCCTCTCCATAAACCCTACAGCCAAGATCGTCAGTAATAGTTAGTCCGTAGTTTCCTGGTGCTGCTGTTAAGTTTGTTGTTGTGTTACCATTTGCCCAAAGGTAAGAATAAGGAGGGGTTCCATTAATCACAACAACGCTAGCAGAACCTTCTTCGCTATATGAACATAAGGCATCTTCAACTGACATTGTAAGGGACATTGCTGAAGGTTCTGTTATGATAAACATTGTGTCTGCAAAGCAGCCTATGTTGTCAGTTATGGTTAGAGTATATAATCCTGCACATAAGTTGTCGTAGGCAGGTCCGCCTGGTTCCCAACTGTAATTGAAAGGTTGTAAACCACCATTGATATTTACGAAAGCAGAACCATCACATGATCCATTGCAGGAATTATCTTCAGTTGTTAAATTAAGATAAATAGTTGGGCTTACAATAATATCTGTTGTGGCATAATTACTTGTGCATCCGTGTAAATCTTCAACATATACAGTGTAAAGAATGTCCTCATGAGGTGTAATCTGAAATGTTTGTTCTCCTTCCACAAATCCGTTTCCATCTCCATTATTCCAATAAAAAATGTAAGGCATTGTTCCACCCATTGGTTGAGCTATAATATCGACGTTTTGGTTTTCGCAAATTTCGAAGTCTCCAGAAGTTGTAACTTGTAATAAATCAGGTTGTTCAATTACAAAAACTTCACTCACTGAGCATCCGTTTGCATCTATAACAGTAGGAATATATGTTCCGGCTTGAATATTACTATGGTTAGACATTATGTAACCATCGCTCCAGATGTAAGTGTATGGTTCAGTTCCTCCTGATGCAATAATATTTGCATTTCCTGTAAATGCTCCATAGCAATCTACATGATTATATATTGTATCATACTCAAGTAGAGTAGGTTGATCAATTGAAAAATTGGTTGTGTATTCACAATCATTGGCATCAGTTACTGTTAATCCATAATCTCCTAGGCAAAGGTTGTCTATTTCGTTTGATGCAGACGGCCAGCTGTATGAGTAATTTGGTGTTCCTCCGGTTGGAATAAAAATTGCACTTCCACCACAGGACTCAAAACATGGGTCATCAAAAGTAGTGATTGATCCTCCTAAAGCAGGTGGGACGAATATATCTATATCATACTCTGCTGTTGCAATATCTTCAGTTACTGTAAGTGAAATATTGTGTGTTCCTGTTTGGGTAAAATCAAGAACGTATGGTCCTTCATTTGTCCCACTAATCACGTTTGCTGCTCCAAAGTTCCAATCGAAAGTTGCTAGCCCATCAATAATGTCACCTGTAAAAGTTATAGTTGTGTAATCACCAAAACATAGTATTTCAGTATTAATGAAATCGGCTGTAGGAACATGGTAAAAGTTAATGTTTATATCATCAGATGAGACGCAGTTTGGTGCAAGGCTTGTTTCTGTCCACGTAAAATTGTAAACCCCAAATATGTCGATACCAATGGTTGTATGAGAAGCATCTGCAGGGTTAATTGTTGCAGTGCCTGGACCACCTGTATATGTCCATTCTCCTGTGTTTCCTGGAGCCATGCCTGCATTTAAATTTGTTGTTAATCCATTTACGTCAATGTCTGGTCCTAAATCAACCATCGGAGGTTCAATTACTGTTACTGTAGTAGTTAAAGTTATTGTGTCACATGGGAATATTATATCAACAGAGTAATTAGTTGTGATATCTGGAGTAACAATAATTTGATCTTGGGCTGTTTCACCTGTGCTCCATTCTACGTTTATATTTGTCAAATCCGGAGTATTAAGATTTAAGGTCAAAGTTGCATCATCTCCTATACATATAGGACTGTCGTTCGTTAATTCTGGATCTACTTCGAAAGCGTCAACAATAGTAATAATATGCTCTGTAGATTCAGTACTGCAAGGGCAACCATTTTCAAAAGAAAGAATAATAGTTTCGTCTCCCTGGATTGTTCCATCACTATAAGCATCAAAGTAAACCACAATACTATCTTCCCCAGCAGGGATTTCAAGATTTTCTGGTATTGCAGAATAGTCAACATCTGGTGTCGCAGTACCTCCAACAGAAAGAATAATAGGGACAGGTTCATTTAAAGGAGAGTCTTCAGTTCTTGAAAATACGATGTAGTTAGAACATCCTCTCATAATTGAAAGAGCATCCGACCAAGAGTTAAAAGTTTCTACCTCATAACTTTCGCCTGATGTAAATGAGTTTGCTTTTAAAAATACTGCTGAATCGTATATTCCATCTAAAACATCAGCAACTACAAGTTTTATATGGTAAGTTTCACATGCTGTTACTGATACTGTAGCAGTAAGAGTTACAGTCAAACCATCATATTCAATATTAGGACTAGTCTCGTTGTAAACATAGTAAGCAGGATTGTTAACATCGTTTATGTTGTTTATTGTTACAGGGATTGTTGTACCAGGAACTAATGCGATGTTTTCACTTGTGTATCCTTCCGGACCACCACTAACAAAAAAACCAAATGCATCATTCCAGCCTGTATTTGCATATTCTAAATATTCGTCACTTGCAAAAACATATTCAAATTCAATTAAGTTAGATGCTGGGACAAAGTCGAATTCTAATACTGCTGCATCTTGTGTTGTTCCAGAGGCTATATTGTCTAAATCACTATCCCCAGCTGTGTACATTTCTTCTCCTGTATTACCTAAAACATTAGGTCCAACAGCATCAGAAACATAACCAGAAGATAGAATTACTCCTTCTGCAAAATCAAGACCAGGTATACCGTCTGTAAAATAGCCAATAGATTCCGCATGACCAGTGTACACAATATTACTTGCAGTAAGACATCCTGTTATAAGATAGTCTTGTACTAATTCTTGTGGAGAAAATGAAGCTATATCAACACTTAAAACTTTTGGAAATGAAGGAACGTTATTCTCTGATACACATATGTTAACATTTCCACTATCAGCTTCACCAAGTTTCCAAAACCTAACTAAAATCTCAGAGTTTTCATATTGTTCAAGTGGGTAGAGGTAAAGAGATGCTTTTGTATTACGGAAAACATCACATTTAATTTCATGATATTCGCCAAATTCGAAATAATATAAAGCCACCCCAAAGAGGGTTTCTTCTTCAAATTGGAAACTTATTGCTCCTTTGCCATTTTCAGGAACTGTAAAAGTAAACCATGAACTTGCACCAGGGTACATTCTGTAGCATTTTGGAATATCCAAATCGTTCCCCGAATGATGATCAAAAGTATATTCAGAATACTCACACTCTTTATTTGTTGAAATGCTAGTTGGGTTGTCATAATTACCGCTAAGAGGGGTTTGAGCTGATATAAAGGTGCTCAATAGGAGAGCAGTAAATAGAAATTGTATTTTTTTATGCATAGGTTTTTGCTTTTTACATACTTACATACTGACGCTGTATGATTATTTAAGTTGTCTTAAAGTTTAAATTTATTTTAACCAAACTGTTTTTCCAGCTTCTAATACCAATCTATTCGATTGTTTGATTAGACTTCCAAAAATTATTTGATTCCAATTCTTAATTCCTGCTGCTAATATAATGTCTTTTTGAGACAAATTATGTATGAAAATGTATTTCTTTCCGTTTTTTATTTTTTCGTAAGCCAGAACAGAATTGTCAATTTCAATAAATCTAAAATCTCCATTGGAAATAGTTTTGTTTGAATTTCGTAAAGTGATCATTTTTTTTAGAGTGCTAAAAGTTTTGTGTTCGATGGTCTTGCTATCTTTTAGTTTTAGCTCTAATTCATTCCAGTTAATCTTGCCTCTTACATAATTTCTTGTGTCATTATGACCTGTTTTTATAATTTGATTTTTATAGAATTCTTTGTCATTTGGTTTTGCAAATTCGTCTCCATAATAGATTATTGGAGTGCCGGGTAAGGTTAGTATAATTGAGAAGGCTTGTGTGATTTTATCAATATCAAATTTGAATAATTCGCTTAATCTGGCTCCGATTCCTTCACCTAATCTAAAATCCCACTCTGGTTTGTGACAGTAGTTTTCGTGAATAAATTTTCTGTCTTCTTCGTTTACATAAACTAATTCAAGACTTAGTTCGTCGTGGCATCTTAAAAAAGTAAACCATTGTGCAGAATCTGGTATTGCCGGAGTAATATTTGTACTTAATACATTTTTAATTGGATTGCTAATTCCCATTGCCATTGCCTTAAATATTTGAGGCATCAAAGGAAAATGGTAGCCAGCATGGCATTCATCTCCATCGCCCATATACTTTACAACTTCTTTTGGAGGTTGACATGCTTCGGCCAATAATATTACTTCTGGATTAAGAAATTCGGTAACTTTTCTGAAAAATTTGATGATTTGATGCGTGTTATCCAGATTTTCACAATCAGTTCCTTCTTCTTTCCATAGATATGGAATAGCATCTGCTCTGAATCCATCAACACCTTTCTCGATCCAAAACATTATGTTTCTGCACATGTCTAATAAAACCTCAGGGTTTCTGTAGTTTAGGTCTGGTTGGAATTCAAAAAATCTATGAAAATAATATTTTCCGTTTTCATGTTTCTCCCAATTACTGTTAACCATTCCTTTAAATAGAAGTCTGCAATCGGCATATTGCTTGCCATCATCACTCCAGATGTAATAATCGCTGTATTTGTTTTGCTCTTTTAATGCAGATTGTTTAAACCATTCGTGTTCAGTAGATGAATGATTTATAGCAATGTCAAAAATTACTCTTATATTTAGGTTATGTGCTTTTTCTAGGAAGTTTTCAAAAGATTTGTCGCCTTTATTACCCAACAAATCTGGTCTTATTTTTTGATAATCAGAAATGTCAAAACCAGCATCTTTCATAGGTGAATCTAAAATAGGAAGTAGCCAAATACAATTTATTCCTAAGTCGTTAAGATAAGGTAATTTGTTTGTTAGTCCATCAAAATCTTTATTGAAAAGATCTACATATAATGAGTAAACCACAGTGTTTTTAAACCATTCAGTATTAGGTTTTTTGTTGGTTTTGAGATTTTTCTTAAAATCAGATAATTCATTAATGAAATTATTGAGAATATTTTCGTTTTTACTTTGGTATAGTTCATTCCAAATGACCTTTAGCTCAGTCTGTAATTTTTCCATAAAATGTAATTTTGGCTTGTTCTAAAATCTTAATTTATTATGATTTAAAGATACAAAATTTTATATTTGTAAAAAAAAAGAGAATGAAAAAAGTTGCAATAATCTTATCTGGTTGTGGAGTTTATGATGGAAGTGAAATTCATGAAGCTACATTAGCAATGTTAGCATTATCGAAAAATGAAGTCACTTATGAATGTTTTGCTCCCGATAAAGATCAGTATCATGTCGTAAACCATCTTAATGGTGAAGTGACTAATGAAAAACGAAACGTATTGGTTGAGTCTGCTCGAATTGCAAGAGGTGAAATTAAATCATTAACCGATTTAATTGTGCATGAATTTGATGGTTTGTTGTTGCCAGGAGGTTTTGGAGCAGCTAAGAATTTATCAGATTATGCTATTGCTGGTGAGGACTATCTTGTTGATGAGGATGTGGCAAAAGCGATAACTTCTTTTCACGAATCAAGAAAGCCAATCGCTGCCCTTTGTATTGCTCCGGTTATAGTTGCAAAAGTTCTTGGTGCGAGAGTTACTATCGGAAACGATAAAGCTACAGCAGATATTATCGAAAATGTAGGAGCAAAACATGTTGATAAAGCATACAACGAAGTTGCAATAGATGAGAAGAATCTTATTGTTACAAACCCATGCTATATGTTGGCAGATGATATTTATCAGGTAAGTCTGGGAGCTGAAGCAGCAGTTGCAGCTATGTTGGGTTTGATGAAGTAGAAGGTTAAAGTTTGTAGTGATCTAAAGTTGGAAGTGAGTTTCAATGATTAATAGATTGATTTTTGAACTGACCAACTAATTAACTAATCTTCCCATAATTGATTTTTCCCTGATTTTGTTTTTTTAGCATAAGCTCAAAAATATGGTTGTCTGGATGTTTTAAATCAGGGTCTTTGCTTAAAATATGACTTGCAATTTCTTTTACATATTGAATTAGCTGTCCGTCCTGACTAAGGTTTGCCATTTTTAAATCAAAAGCAAATCCACTTTGCATTTTTCCTTCTAAATCGCCAGGGCCTCTTAATTTTAAATCTGTTTCAGCAATTTCAAATCCATCAGTTGAATTTACCATCGTGCTAATTCTGTTGTACCCATTTTCGGTGAGTTTGTCACCTGTCATTAAAACACAGTATGATTGTTCGGCACCACGACCAACTCGACCTCGTAACTGATGCAGCTGAGATAATCCAAAGCGTTCTGCTGATTCGATAATCATAACGGTTGCATTAGGAACATCAACACCAACTTCGATTACTGTAGTTGCAATCATTATATTGGTTGTTCCTTTTTCGAACATACTCATCGAAAATTCTTTTTGGTCAGGTTTCATCCTTCCATGTAGTACAGACGTTTGATATTCAGGAATTGGAAATGCTCGTCCATAACCTTCAACTCCATCTTCCAAATCTTTATAATCCATGTTCTCGGATTCTGTTATCAGAGGGAAAACAACATAAACTTGTCTTCCTAGCTGAATTTGTTTTTTTACAAATCCAAAAACTCGAAGTCGGTCTTTATCTTTAAAGTGTTTTGTGATTATTTTTGTTCTTCCTGGAGGTAATTCATCAATAACAGAAACGTCCAGATCACCGTATAAAGTCATTGCCAATGTTCGAGGAATTGGCGTTGCAGTCATTACTAAAATATGTGGTGGAAGTTTGTTCTTTTTCCAGAGTTTTGCTCTTTGTTCTACTCCGAAACGATGTTGTTCGTCAATAATTACCATTCCCAGATTCTTAAACTCTACAGTGTCTTCGATAACAGCATGAGTTCCGATTAGCAAATTGAGTTCCCCATTAAGTAGTTGTTCGTGAATTATGTTTCTGTCTTTCTTTTTGGTTGATCCGGTAAGTAGTTTTAAATTTATATCAAGTCCATCAAGGAATTTTGACAAGGAACGATAATGCTGTTGGGCAAGAATTTCTGTGGGAGCCATAATGCAAGCCTGATACGAATTGTCAATTGCCATCAGAGTAGTTAATAAAGCAACCAGAGTTTTTCCACTGCCAACATCTCCCTGCAAGAGCCTGTTCATTTGTTTTCCCGATGTAATGTCGTTACGGATTTCTCTTAATACTCTTGTTTGTGCTCCTGTGAGATCAAATGGAATTTTATGAAAGAAACATTCTTTAACTAGTTTGTCTTTTGTTCGATCGAAAACAAACCCTCGAGATATTGCTTGTCTGTGAAGCTTTATCTTTGTCAGGTTTAACTGAATGTAAAATAGTTCTTCAAATTTTATTCGATATTGTGCACTATTAAGACTTCTGATATCTTTTGGGAAGTGTATTTCCAGTAAACTGTTTTCTAATCCTTTTAAGTTGTATTTTCTTCGCAGATATGGAGGGAGTGTTTCAGATATTTTCCCTCTAATCTTTTTAAAAAGGGTGTCAACGAGTTTTTGGATTGTCTTTGTGTTGATGAAATTCTGTTTTAACTTTTCGGTGGTACTGTATTGTGGATACAATGAATTGACAAGTTTTTTTTGCCATTTACCATATTCCTCAATGTCGGGATGTACAATATTAAGTTTATTCCCAAATGCTTTAGGTTTACCAAAAAGAACATATTCTTTTGAGCTTGATATAGAGTCTTTAATCCAATTTATGGATTGAAACCAAACAATTTCAATTATTCCAGTGTTGTCAGTGAAATATCCAGTGAGTTTCTTCTTATTTCTAGTAATGTTTGAAACTTCAAAATTGTTAAATCGTCCCCTGATTTGAATATATGGAAGTTCTTTATGTAAATCACTAATATTGTAAAACTTGCTACGGTCAATGTATCTATACGGAAAATAAAACAATAAATCTTCAAAAGTACGGACACCAATTTCCTCTTCTAGGATTTTGGCTCGCTTTGGGCCAACTCCTTGTAAATAGGTTATTTCGGTATCCAGAATATTTTGCATGAAATTTAAATCTCTTTGATGATAGTTTTTTTTATTTTTACATAAAGTTTTATATTTACACAAAGATAAAAATATTTTGAAGTTTCCGGGAAACATATTTTATTACCTAAGATTGAAGAAAAACAAAAGGCTTCCACTTGAAATTAGCGATTTGTTTAAGTCTGCCATTAAAATTGAAAGTTCAGATAATGTAGAAAAATACAGAAATGAACTTGAAAACTGTTTTGATAATATAAACATTCTTGACAAAGGGGCAGGTTCAAGAATTATGAATTCTGATGTAAGGATTGTTTCTGATATTGTTAAGCGTTCATCAACTTCAGAGGATTTTGGCGTTCTTTATCAAAAAATAATTAAGAAGTTTGAAATTAATTCTGTTCTGGAACTCGGAACATCTTTAGGTGTTGGAACAATGTATTTTGCATTATCCGAAAATCAGCCTCAAATTACAAGTATTGATGCTTGTCCCGAAACAATCAATTTTACAAAACGAAAATTTGAATCGAAAGGGATAAAGAATGTTACTTTTATAAACGATACTTTTGACAATGTCTTTAATAATAAAATACTCGCTGGGAAAAAGTTCGATTTGATTTTTATTGACGGCAATCACCAATCGAAAGGCGTGCTGTTTTACTATGATTATATATCAAAAAAACTGGCATCTGAGAAATGTATTTACATAATAGATGACATTAATTGGACAGCAGATATGTATAATGCATGGAAAACAATATGTAAAAAAAATGCAACGAATTTAACACTAAATCTTGGTAGGATGGGGCTTGTTTTTGATTCTTTTGATGACTTGGGAGCTGGAAATTATCCTATAAATTTTGTTAAATCAGAATAATATGTAACCATTTATATTTATTTTAGTAGATATTAAAAAACGACAACGTGAAAATTATTGAATTAGAGAATATTGTAAAGAACTATTATGTAGGCACAATCGTCGTAAAGGCGTTAAGAAGTGTATCTATTGATATCGAAGAAAACGAATATGTAGCTATTATGGGACCATCTGGTAGTGGAAAGTCAACATTAATGAACATTATTGGTTGTTTAGATACTCTGACAGATGGGAAATACGTTCTTAATGGTACAGATGTTAGCGATATGACCGATAATGAACTTGCAACTATTCGTAACGAAGAAATTGGATTTGTTTTTCAGACATTTAATTTGTTACCAAAGTATACAGCTTTCGAAAATGTTATGCTTCCTCTGGTTTATGCCGGAATGCCGAAAAAGCAAAGAGTTGAAAGAGTCGAAAAAGTTGTTGAAGATGTTGGTTTGTCTGATAGGGCTTATCATAAACCAAATGAATTGTCTGGTGGACAAAGACAACGTGTTGCTGTTGCAAGAGCGCTGGTAAATAATCCATCGTTAATTCTTGCTGATGAGCCGACCGGGAATCTAGATACTAAAACATCTATTGAGATTATGACTCTGTTTGAAGAAATATATAATAATGGGAATACAATAGTAGTGGTAACACATGAGGAAGATATTGCATTACATGCTCGAAGAATAATAAGACTTAGAGATGGGAAAGTTGAGTCGGATGTGATAAATGAAAAACCTGCAATGGCAGATAAATATATTGATGTAGAAAAATAATAAACAAATGAAAGTATACACCAAAACAGGGGATAAAGGTAAAACATCTTTGTTAGGCGGACAGAAAGTAGCAAAAGATAATCTTCGTTTGGAAGCATATGGCACAATTGATGAACTAAATTCGTTTATTGGGATGTTGCTTAATTTTAAGCTTGACGATTATGAGGAAAATTTAATCTCATTTATTCAAAACAGACTTTTTGATATTGGGTCAGAATTATCTGCTGTTGAAGAAGGTGCAAAATATCCAATTCCAGAATTAAGAAAGATTCAAAAATCAGATATAACATTTCTAGAGCAGTCTATAGATATGTTTAGTGTAGATTTGCCAGTGTTAAAAAGTTTTGTTCTTCCTGCTGGCAATGAATATATTAGTTGGTGTAATATTTGTCGCACAGTTTGTCGTCGTGCAGAGCGAAGAATTATCTCAATTGAGAATTCACAGGAAAAGTTTAGTTTGCTCATTATTTTTATCAACAGACTGAGCGATTTATTGTTTGTAATGGGTAGAAAGAATGCAAAAGATAATAATGTTGAAGAAATTTTGTGGAATAATAATTTGTAATTCAAAAATTTTTAGTTATTTCGCAGTCCATTAAAAAAAAGTGTTTAACCTCAAATAGTTAATAATATGTATTGGACATTGGAATTAGCATCAAAACTTGAAGATGCACCCTGGCCTGCAACAAAAGATGAATTAATAGACTTTGGAATCCGTTCAGGTGCTCCACTGGAAGTGATAGAAAACTTACAGGAGATTGAGGATGAAGGAGAAGCCTATGATAGTATTGAGGATATCTGGCCTGATTATCCGAGCAAGGATGATTTCTTCTTCAATGAAGATGAATACTAGTTTTTAGCTAGTAAAACTTACTGTAATGCCGATATTTGGTGGATTAACCGCTGGATATCGGTTTTTTTGTATGTTAGCATAAGGCATGCATTGTGCATGATGCCTGTTACAGGTATATATAATTTTTTTAATTATTACGAAGACAATAAATAATGGTTCTACCACGAATTTAGTGGAAAGAATTGCTGCATTGTCAAAAATCACTATGTATTTATACTAATTAGTTGTCTTCCTTTCTTACTTGATTAAGAAAGGAACAAAGAAATCAAGAAGAACCAATCCTTCATCCCGCTCTTTTGAATCAATAGAACTGTAAGCAAAGCGGGATAAACCTCGTTGCAACAGTTCTAATTGTTTCAAAATTCACAAGGCTAGTGCTGGCTCGGTGGTTCTTCGTGTCCAACGCACATCGCTTCGAATACAATTTTGTGCTTAATTTGTCAATTTGCATCTCGTAATATTTATCCAATTATCTTAAAAGTTATAAATATTTTAAAGTGTTACCCATTAAAATAAGGGTAGAACCTAAATAATAAACTGTTTTATTCTGAATGCTCCATGCCCAATCATTCTTGTCTAAAATCCAAAGTCACATTTCCAACTTGATATCCACTACCATTTAATGGTTCGTACTGCCATTTTTTTACCGCATCTGTTGCTGCTTTTACACATTGATCACATGTCGTACTAACCAGGCTTACATCAATAACTTTTCCTTTTTCATCAACAGTTAGTTTTAAAATAACTACCCCAAACATATTGTCTTTTGTAGTTGGATCTACTCTCACACAATTACGATTACTTTGTAAAGTCCCATATCCCGATTCCGAACCATTATTGTTGCCATTTATGCCAGGATTATTATTACTATTGATCGAATTATTGGAATTGTTAGAATTGTTGTTGTTAAAAGCATTGTCAAAAAGATTATTTAATCTGTTTTCGTTAGGATCAATATCTCTTTCTGTGATATTTTTACCAGGAATATATGGATTATCAGAATTTATTTCGCTTAGGATCTTCTCCGTTGGGTCTGATGTCCTTTTTGAATCTAAAACTTCGTGTTTAATTTCTGTTTTTGAATCTTGACTCCTAGAATCTGTAAAGTCAATTACAACACATTCTTCCTGAGGTAAAGGAAGCGGTGTTGTAAAACCTAATAAGAGTAGTAGTAGAGTAACGAAGAGTAGGAATCCTAAACTGCCCAAAATTCCATGAATGTGATTTTTAATATTTGCCATAATAATCAGATTTATGTAAAAACGTTTTTCTTAGTTCTAAAATTGCATACATGACTCTAGATGAAGTTGTGATGTTGATTCCATAAAATTTTCATCTTGTTTTACCTTTACATAGAGTAATAAATGAAAGGAAATGATAAATTAGATCATTTGCATCTAAACATTTCTTATTTTTGCAGCATTATATTAATTTAAAGAATATCATGCAAAAGAAAAAGCAGACAGAAATAAAGACAGAATTACACCCCAGAAATAAACATCGCGAACGTTACGATTTAGATACTTTGTCAAAGACTCATCCTCCATTAGAGGAGCATTTATTTATAAATGATTATGGAAATCAGACAATAGATTTTTTTAGTCACAAGGCTGTTAAAGCTTTGAATTGTGCTTTGCTAAAACATTATTATAATATTGATTATTGGGAAATTCCACCTCGTTATTTAGTCCCTCCAATTCCAGGTAGAGCAGATTATTTACATTATATTGCCGATTTGCTTGGCGAGGCAAATAATGGTGAAGTGCCAAAGGGGAGTGATATTCAATGTTTTGAAATTGGTATTGGTGCCAGCTGTGTTTATCCAATTATTGGTATCGAAGAGTATGGTTGGAAGTTTATTGGAAGTGAAATTGACAAAAAAGCGATAGAGTCATCTTCAAAAATTGTTAAGAATAATAATAACCTAAAAGATTTGGTAGAAATTAGGTATCAAGAAAATAAATATTCAGTTTTTAAAGGTGTTTTAACAAAAGACGAAGCTATTGATGTTGTTATTTGTAATCCTCCATTTCATGCATCACAAGAAGAAGCAAAAGAGGCTAATATTCGAAAATTATCAAATCTTAAAGGTAAAAGAGCGAATAACGAAGAAAGAAATTTTGGCGGAATTAGTAATGAACTTTGGTGTGTAGGCGGTGAGCGGAAATTTGTAAAGAACATGATTCACGAAAGTGTAAGATATGGATATTCATGTTTTTGGTTCACTAGCTTAATATCAAGAGAAGAGAATTTATTCCCTCTAAAAAAAGAACTCGAAAGAGTTAAAGCCAAAGAAATCAAAGTAATCTCTATTGGGCAAGGAAATAAAGTCAGCCGAATTCTTGCATGGACATTTCAGACAAAGGAAGAGCAAAAAGAGTGGGTAGAAAAGCAGTGGAACTCTAAACTGTAATTTATCTTGCATATTTTTCTTCTTATTTTAGTCTCGATTGTTTGGGGATCAACATTTTTAATTGTTAAAGATGCTGTAGATTCAGTTAATGAAAATATGATTGTTTTTGTTAGATGTGTTTTGGCATTTGGAGCAATGTTTGGCTATATGTTGATTAAAGATAGAAAAAAACTTTTCAATAAAAAGGGCTTTATTTATGGTTCAATTTTGGGCATTCTTCTGGCGATAACTTATACATCACAGACTATAGGATTAAAATTTACTAGTACTGGTCATAGTGCTTTTATTACAAGCTCTGCAGTTATTGTTGTCCCAATGATTTTGTTTGTGCTATACAAATTTAAATTATTTAAGATTGATATTATTGCAGTATTGATAGTTTTTGTTGGTTTATTTTTACTTACATATGATACAGAGACGAGTATAAATGTTGGAGACTTGATAACCATTATTACAGCTATATCAGCAGCGTTTCATATCGTTTTTGCTGGTAGAGTTGTGAAAAAAACTGATGCTCTTTCAATAATTACATGGCAGTTTTTTGCAGCTTCACTAGTTAGCCTAATAGCATTTTTTATTACCAATACTGAACCTGTTGTATTTTCATCTAAATCAGTTATTTCCCTTGTTTACTTAGGTTTGATTGGAACGCTTTTTTGCTATTTTGTTAGTGTCTGGGTTCAAAAGTATGTATCATCATTAAAAGTTGCTGTAATATTTTCTTTGGAGCCGGTTTTTGCATCAATATTTGGATATTTTATTCTTGCTGAGGTTCTGAATGTAAAAGAACTATTTGGGGCAGGTTTTATTTTACTTGGAGTAATAGTTCATTCAATCGTTAAAGCTAGATTAGAAAAGAAAACATCTTGATTTATGCATCACATATTGACGGTTAAAGAGTAACTACAAGACCAGAGACTTCATTAGAATCAAAACATTTTTATTACTTTTCAATTAATACAATTGAAAAAATACATGAATTATGAAAACAATTAAAATAGTATTAATTGTATTGGTAGTTATTATTGCAATACCATTAGTTACTGCAATTTTTGTAAAGAAAGACTATCAGGTAGAACGAGAAATTGTAATAAATCAACCTAAAGATGTCGTGTTTGATTACATAAAACACTTAAAAAATCAGGACAATTATAGTAAATGGGCTAATATGGATCCAGATATGGAAAAATTATACACTGGAACAGATGGTACTGTTGGTTTTATATCAGCTTGGGATAGTGACGACGAAAATGTTGGAAAAGGAGAGCAAGAGATAACAAAAATTGTAGAAGGTGAGCGTGTGGAATTTGAACTTCGGTTTTTAGAACCATTTGAGTCAATTTCTAGTGCTTATATGACAACAGAGGCTATATCTGATAGTGAAACAAAAGTCGTTTGGGGATTTACAGGTCGTATGAACTATCCAATGAATCTGATGCTGCTGTTTATAGATATGGAAGACATGATTGGTGCTGATTATGATGAAGGATTGGGAAATCTTAAGAAGGAGTTAGAAAAATAGAGCCCTATTTTTATTTTGAGTTACTTTAATAACAGTTGATATTACATTGCTAGTCGTCTGGTAACTCGACGATTTGATAATTTGAGACAGCTATCAATGTCTTTTGTTTTTTGTATCTTTATTCAATAAAAATAAGTATGATGGATAAGAAAACTGTAGTGATAACAGGAAGTACACGTGGAATTGGTCGTGGTTTGGCAAAAGAGTTTTTATCTCTGGGACATAATGTTGTAATCAATGGAAGATCTAAAAATCATGTTTCGAAAGCAATAAGTGAATTTCTGAATATATCAGATAATGTTACTGGTATTGCAGGAGATGTGACACTTGAGAGTACACATATATCATTATTCGATGAGGCATTCCAAAAATTTGGAAAACTAGATATTTGGATCAATAATGCAGGTATCCCTCAGGAAAATAAAATGTTTGTTGATTTAAAAACAGGAGATATAAAGAATCTCTGCGATATAAATATTTATGCATTAATGCTAGGTTCAAAAGTTGCTGCAAATAAAATGATAGAGCAGGGGCATGGCAAAATATTTAATATGGAAGGCTTTGGAAGTAAGGGTAGGATAATGAACAAAATTACTTTATATGGTACATCGAAAAGAGCTGTAAACTATTTTACAAAGTCATTAGCAAACGAGTTGAAAGCAAGTAATGTTCAGGTTGGAGTCCTAAGCCCGGGAATGGTTAGGACTGAATTTCTTGATGGAGCCCTTGAAAATCAATCAGATGATGAGGCAAAGAAGTTTCAGAAAGTATATAAGGTTCTTGCAGAAGATGTTGATGTAGTTACAAAATTTCTTGTGTCAAATATTTTAAAGAGTAACAAGAATTACGATAGAATTGAGTTTCTGTCTGGAGCAAAAATGATTGTGAAGGGGTTTAAGATGATGTTTTAATACTTACAATCTGAACTCAACTGTTACAGTTCCAATTTGGTAACCTGCGCCGGGTTTTTTCTCATATTTCCACTTTTTTACAGCAGTTATAGCAAGTTGAGTACATTCTGCGCAATTAGAACTCACTAATGCAACATTTGTAACCATTCCGTTTTCGTCAACAGTAATTTTTAATTTTACGGCTCCTTCAAGGTTGTCTTGATTAGGTGGATCCACTTTTTTAACTAAACCGCGTCCTCCAAGACTTCCTCCATAACCTCCAGGACCACTGCCTGAACCATTGTTTCCAGAACCATCACCAGGGTTTCCTGAGCCAGTTCCGTCTCCTGAATTTCCTGTGCCATTACCATCGCCAAAATTCATTCCATTCATAAATTCAGGTAAGTGGCTGGTGTTTTCGTTACTTGTTGATGTACTTTCCTCATTTGTTTCGTTGTTTGTGTTATCACTAACATTATCAAACGGATTTGGGAAAGTGCTTGATTCCATAGAGGCGGCATCTTCGAAGCTTTGAGTGTTTACACCTGAGTTTGAAGAGTTTTGAGTCGAGGCATTTTGTTCGTTTGATGTGGTAGATGCAGACTCGCCGGCATCGATGTTTCCACCGCCTCCGAAATCAAGTAATATACCCTCTTCGGGGGGAAGGGGTAATTGTGTTGTAAATCCTAACAATAGCAATAATAGAATAGCTATAACTGCAAAAATTATTGCTCCTATTATTCCATGAATATGTTGTTTTACAAATGACATTTAGTTTAATGTGATATTGGTTGTGTCGCAAGAATTAGTTTCCACTGATTCTCTTTTGCGATATTCATAATCATTACTACTTCTTCCATAGGAACACTTTTATCAACGTGAAGTGAAACAAAAGGCTCCTCCTGACCGGCAACTTCTTTCTTTAGCAAAGTCTCTACATCTTCTGGATTACAAAAGGTAGTTCCAACTGCATATAGAAATGTTCCGTCAGCTTTATCTTTAATCGAAACCGATGCTATTGGGTTTGCTGAAGTTTGGCTGTTGCTTGATGGTAATAACAACTTTAATGCATTTGGAGCAATAAGTGTTGATGTTACCATAAAGAATATCAGAAGCAAAAACACAATGTCAGTCATAGACGACATGCTGAATTCTGCACTGACTTTATTTCTTGATTTTAAGCCCATAAATAATTATTTAGCAGGTTCGTTTAATATGTCCATAAATTCAGTTGATTTTGCTTCTAATCTTGCAACAAGATTATTTACTCTTGCAACCAAAATGTTGTATCCAAAGTAAGCAATAATACCAACAATCAGACCACCAACAGTAGTTACCATCGCTGTGTAAATACCATTTGAAAGTAGTGTTACATCAATATTATTTCCTGCAGTAGCCATGTCATAAAATGCTCTTACCATACCCATAACTGTTCCAAGGAAACCAATCATAGGAGCACCACCTGCGATAGAAGCAAGAATTGGAAGACCTCTTTCTAGTTTTGCAACTTCTTGTTTCCCAACATTTTCAACTGCTGCATTAACATCTCCCAAAGGACGACCAATACGAGATACACCTTTTTCAATCATTCTTGCAAGTGGACCTTCGTTCATACGACAATTATCGATTGCTTGGTCAACTTTTCCTTCAAAAATAAAGTTCTTGATGTTGTCCATAAATGATTTCTGTTCTTTAGAAGCCTTTTTGATAGCAATAAACCTGTCAATAAAAATATAAACAGCGATAACAGAAAGTACTCCAAGTACTATCATTATCCAGCCACCTTTTAAAGCCATATCTAAAAATGACATGGTTAATTCTCCTTCTCCTCCTGTCGGAGTAACATTTTGCACTGTGTCTGCCTGTAAAAATAACATATTACAAAAAACTTAAATTGATAATGGACGAAAGTAGAGACATATTATTGATGTTTTACATTGAAAATTCAAAATTTATTAACAGAATCGTGTTAAATGTCTCCAGCAGCATAAAAACGGAATAATGGATTTAAATATTGTTGTGGAATTTAAGATGAATGACAAACGCATGGTATTATATATGAAAGGGGAGGGACCTAGGGCATAATGCATATGGCATGGAGTGGTTTAGTGGTAATTATAGCATTTGATGTGGTGTTTTACTAAATAAGATTACTTAATGTGAGGCTTAACAAACCTTATGTGATTTACTCAATGCGATATGCCCACCATGTCCCATGCGTTATGCAATTTGCTCCATGCCATTTAATAAGTTTTTATTAAAATATGTCGGAAGTATGTAATAATTAAGGAATAAGAATTATTTTTGCACAAAATATAAAATCATTATTATGAAATTTTTCATTGATACAGCAAATTTAGATCAGATTCGTGAAGCTCAAGCACTTGGTGTTTTAGACGGTGTAACTACTAACCCTTCTTTAATGGCAAAGGAAGGTATTGCAGGAAAAGAAAATATCTTAAATCATTATCTTGCAATTTGTGAGATTGTTGATGGTGATGTTAGTGCAGAAGTTATTAGCACTGATTACGAAGGTATGATTAAAGAAGGAGAAGAATTAGCTGCTTTACATGAGCAGATTGTAGTTAAAGTTCCTGTTATTAAAGATGGGATTAAGGCAATCAAGTATTTTTCTTCAAAAGGAATCAGAACTAACTGTACTCTTGTTTTCTCTGTTGGACAAGCTTTGTTAGCTGCTAAAGCTGGAGCTACTTATGTTTCTCCTTTTATTGGACGTTTAGATGATAATAGTACTGACGGTGTTGAGCTTATCGCTCAGATTGTTGAGATGTACAATTATTATGAATTCGATACTGAGGTTCTTGCTGCTTCTATCAGACACACTATGCATATTGTAAAATGTATGGAAGCTGGTGCTGATGTTGCAACTTGTCCACTTAATGCAATTGTAGGTCTTTTAAATCACCCTCTAACTGATATAGGATTAGAGAAATTTTTAAGTGACTACAATAAACTTAACAAGTAGGAATGGCTGAATATATTAAAATGTATGCCGATAATCCGGCAGAAAGACATATTCAAAAAATTGTATCAGTATTAAAAAACGGTGGGGTAATTATTTATCCCACCGATACAGTTTATGGTATTGGTTGCGATATTACCAAACCAAAAGCTATTGAGAGAGTAGCGCAATTAAAGGGAGTAAAGGTCGCTAAATCAAACTTTTCATTTATTTGTTACGATATGAGTCATCTCTCTGACTATACCAAGCCGTTGGATAACTCAATTTTTAAATTGATGAAAAGAAATCTTCCAGGACCTTTTACTTTTATTTTGGAAGCAAATAATAATGTGCCAAAGCTTTTTAAAGCCAATCGTAAATCTATTGGAATTAGAATTCCTGATAATAATATCATAAGAGAGATTGTAAAAGCTTTAGGGAACCCAATTTTGACAACATCACTAAAAGCAGATGATGAAGTTTTGGAGTATACTACAGATCCAGAATTGATTTATGAAGATTACGATAATAAGGTAGATGTTGTAATCGATGGCGGTTATGGTGGTAATATAGCATCAACTGTAATTGATTGTACTTCTGATGAATTAGAGGTTGTTAGAATGGGAGATGTCGAGCCTGAGTGGTAAAATAATCGTCTTATCTTTTCCAGAAATACCTTGTGAAAATTATTAGAACTGTAAATAGTTCTAAACGTCCCATTAACATAAGTAGACCTAGGAACCATTTCCCAAAGCTGCTAATATTTGCAAAGTTAGATGCTGGACCAACATCACCGATACCAGGGCCGATATTTCCTAAGCTGGTAGCAACTGCACCAAATGCTGTTTCCAAGTCAAGTCCGGTAAACGACATAATAAGTGTTCCTGATGCAAGAATCATTATGTACAAGATGATAAATGCAAGAACATTATTGATAGTGTTTTGAGGTAATGAGTTTTTATTATATCTCACAGGAAGTACAGCATGAGGGTGAATCAATCTTTTAAATTCCATATATGAATTTCTGAAAAGAATGTGGATTCTCACAACTTTAATACCCCCTCCTGTAGAACCAGAAGATCCACCAACAAACATCAACATTAGTATGACAACCCAAAATCCTCTTGGAATCCAGGTGAGATAATCAACTGTTGCATAACCTGTTGTAGTTACAATTGATACAACCTGAAATAAGGCATGTCTAACGGAAGATTCAATGTCGTTATCCATAAAATGCCATAAACCAAAAGCAATTATCAAGCTTGCTATAGTTAGAATAATGAAATAAAACTTTATCTCTGTATTTTTAATAACTTTTTTAAATTGACCTGTTATCATAAAATAGCTTAGAGAGAAGTTTGTTCCAGCAATAATCATAAAGAATATTATCACATATTGAATGTATGCTGAATCAAATGCTGCAATGCTGGCTTGTTTAGTTGAATATCCCCCGGTAGCCATTGTCGTCAATGCATGGTTTACAGCATCAAATACAGACATTCCACCAACAATTAATAGAATAGCTTCAGTTGTTGTAAATCCAAAATAAAGTAGCCAAAGCTTTTTTGCTGTTCCTTTAATTCTAGGATGTAATTTGTCAGTCGATATGCCTGGTACTTCTGCGTTGAATAATTGCATTCCTCCAACTTTTATTAAAGGAATAATCGCTATTGAAAGAACTATAATTCCCATACCACCTAGCCATTGAGTAGTACTTCTCCATAATAAAAGTCCGTGAGGAATTTCTTCAATATTATTTAATATTGATGCTCCAGTAGTTGTAAAACCAGAAATAGTTTCAAAAAATGCATCTGTATAGTTTGGAATTGCTCCACTAATATAGAAAGGGACTGCACCAAAAAATGAAAGAACGACCCAACTTAGAGTAACAATTAGGTAGGCTTCTCTTTTTTCTACCTTTTTTTCTGTTTTTCTAAAAAGAAGTACCAGCATTAGTCCGACAAGAAAGGTAAAACCTGTGGAAATTAATAGGTATGGCAGATCGTATTCGGCGTAAACTGCTGATACAATAGAAGATATGCCCATGAAGAAGCTTTCAACTAAAAGAAGAGCTCCAAGTACTAATAATATGAGTTTATATTTAATCATAAAAGCTGACGCAAAGATAGAATTATTTTTTTTGAAAAAAATGTGCAAAAAAGTTTTATTATTAAAAATTTTGTTTACTTTTGCAATCCGAAAATGAACACGCTCTTTATTAAGGATAAACAAAATTACTGAATGAAACGATACTAAATCGTCTCATTTTTTGATAAAGAAAACGTAATTTTCACGGGGTGTAGCGCAGTCCGGTTAGCGCACCTGCTTTGGGAGCAGGGGGTCGGGAGTTCGAATCTCTCCACCCCGACAGAAATAGCAAGGGTTTCAGAACGATAAGTTTTGAGACCCTTTTTTATTTGATACATAATTTTACAAACATTTTAAGAATCACATTGAAATTCTTGTTGGTATGTGTCTATCATAAAAACTTTGAGTTATTCTTAATAATACTCCTTAATATAACCATAAGCCCTATCAAACAGAACCTGATCTTTATGAAGCTTGTATTTAAATAGTGATTTTCGAAGAGATTTCTGTACTTCTCGCTCGCCCGAGTTTGTCTTTTGCCAACCCGGGAATCTTATTGATCTAACAATAGAATCGATATCAGTAACAATACGCTCAACAACTGCAGGGGTTTGGTTGGTTTTTATTTCTAAAAATAATTCTGTAAGCGCTGCTTTTGGTGTCTTTTCTTGAAGCTGAGCTGCTAACTCCTTTTCGGTTTGAACAGTTTCCTGAGCTATTTTACAAAGTTCTTTTACAAATTCGATAGATGTAATTAAGCCAAGCTCTGCTTTATCTCGAATATCTTCTAAACGCTCGCTTAAGCGTTTAAATTTCGAAATATGTGCATGTTTACGAAAACGCTTGACCAATAACTTCTCAAGCATTATAGCATTCTTAGGACTAGGATTCTCAAATATTTGACGAATAACATCAGCATCTAAAACATAGGTTTCTAAGTGATGCAAATCTCCTACATGTACATTTTCGTGTATTAGCTTTGTTGTTTGAGCTCCCAATGAATACCACAATAACTTACCAGTAGTATCGCTTGCTGGTCTTACAGATTCATAAACTTGAGACAGCCACTTGTAATCTATCTGAAATTCATTTAAAACATCATCAGGTGATAAAGATTCCCAAAGTTTCGATAAATGCCTATAATCCTTAGCAAAATTATCTTTCTTTTCGTTGTTATTTATTGCTTCTTGAGCTTTTTCTAATCCTTCAAAACCTTCTATGCTTTTATCTACTCCCTTAAAATGACTTAAAGCGTCCTCAACAGCCTGAGGTAATGCATCCCTAAGTTGAGATAGGTTTGTTATGATATTTTGCACACTTTTTTCGTCAAATTCTAATGCTTTTGCTGCATTGTCAAATACTCCAAAATAATCTACGATTCTACCAAAATGTTTTTCTGGGAAAAGCCTGTTTGTACGACAGATTGCCTGCATCAAAGTATGGTCTTTTAAGGACTTATCAAGATACATGGTCTGTAATATTGGAGAATCAAAACCGGTAAGAAGTTTTGCTGTTACAATAATGAATTTTAAATCTGAAAGTTTGTCGTTAAATTCATCTATAATTCTTGTTTGAGCACTTTTATCGAGTCCCCATTTTTGTTTAAATTCAAGATCATCGTTTGCCGATGTGGAAATAACTACCGCACTTGATTCTGGTGAAAAATGTTTGTCTAGTTCTTCCTTATACTGCACACAAGCATGCCTATCAGGAGTTACTATCATTGCTTTAAATCCATGAGGCTCTACCTTTTCTCTATAATGGACAGCAATATCGTTTACTATCTTCTCGACACGTTCTGGAGATTTTAAGAATGTTGCCATTTTTGCAGATTTTTTATTTAAAGCATCTGCTTCTTCATCGGTAAGTGCTGCACCTTGGCGGAAATCATTCATTGCCTTGTCGATAGACTCCTTATCAACATGCACATCAATAAGTCGTGGCTCGAAGTGCAAAGGAAGAGTTGCTTTATCTCGAATAGATTCTTGGAAAGTATATCGCGATAAGTAGCCGCTACTATCTTCGGTTGAACCAAAAGCCCAGAATGTATTTTTATCTATTTTATTTACCGGAGTTCCTGTAAGACCAAATAAAAATGCATTTGGTAATGCTGCACGCATTTGTCTGCCCAAATCACCTTCCTGGGTTCTGTGTGCTTCATCAACCATTACAATAATATTATCGCGGGAATTCATATTTGGTTTTGCATCGCGAAATTTATGAATCATCGAGATTATGATTTTACGTGTATCGCGTTCCAGTAGATGCTGTAGTTCGCCAATACAATCGGTTGTTTCAACATTTGGAATATCTGCAGCATTAAATGTACTGCTAATTTGAGTATCCAAATCTATTCTATCAACCAGAACCAATACTGTAGGGCTTTTTAACTCAACTGACTTACGCAATTTTTGGGCAGCAAAAACCATTAATAGCGATTTTCCTGAGCCCTGAAAATGCCAGACTAAACCTTTTTTTGTTTTGCCGTCAATAACCCTTTCGACAATTTTATTTGCTCCTTCGTATTGCTGATATCTGCAAATTATCTTTGTTCTATGCTTTCTTTTGTTTGTTGTAAATAGAGTGAAATTTTGTAAAATATCTAGCAAGCGTTCAGGGCTTAAGAGATCGGATATTTCTTTTCCAATATCGGCAAGCTCGACATATTGCGAAAGTGCTCCATCGTTTTCGTCTAAACGCCAAGGTGCCCAAAATTCTAGAGGTGTACGAACAGCACCATAAAACACCTGCTTGCCTTCTGTGGCAAAGGATAATATATTTGGCACAAAAAGCTGTGGCACAGAATTTTCGTAAATACCATGTAATTCTTCTGCTCCATCGCACCAACTAATAGAAGGACGAATTGGTGTTTTTGCTTCGCCTACAACAACAGGAATTCCGTTTATAAGTAAAACTATATCTGGAATTTTAGTTTCACGCTGATATACTCGATATTGATTGGTAATTACAAAACTATTTTTTGAAACATCATTAAAATCGATTAAACGAACCGGTACATATCTATTGTTTTCGCCAAATGGCATGGTTTTATCGCCTGTAAGCCATTTGTAAAACTCTTCGTTTGCCTTTACTAAACCAACTTGATTAACAGTAATTAGAATTGCTCTTAGTTTATAAATTACCTCGTCGGCAAGCTCGTTATTTTGTGCAATCTCGGGATTTAGACGTATAAGAGCAGCCTTTAAATCTTTTTCGACCAAAACCTCATTGGTATTTCTATCAATTTCAGTAGCAGATTTATATTCCCAATTTACGCCATAAGCATGTTGTTTTTCCTCAACATTATTAGTGTTTAAGTTAACTCCACTAAGCTGATGTATAATATAATGCTCAACGCTGTTTAGTTCGGTAAATCCCATAATGAGTTAGTTTTGTATGTAATAATCGAATTCCGATTTTGATAAAAGGCTTGATGCTTCAAATTTATAAAAAGAATCACAAATATTTTACTCTGATGTAGATAATCTTGCTAAATCAGCAGTAAATACCTCAAATTTCTTTATATCATCAGGATTCGAAGTAACAAAAAGTCTGATTTTATTACCCCCCAGCGAAATACCTGTGATTTCATCTGAGTTTATCTCTAATCTTGACAAACGTATTGATAATAGATTTATATATTCTAGCTCTTGAATGCATTCATAAGCATTTTCAATAATCGGTAAGCAAGTAATTACGAACTGATTATTTATTGTTTTAACTTTTAAAAACTTATAAATCAAGATACTTGGTTCGTTAGATTCTAAAACAATCGGATGATTGTTAAACTCTTGTAGCTTTCTCTCAATATTTTCTGTCAATTTATATTGCTCAATAAAATATGTTTCGGGTTGAAAAATATCATTTAAAACAATGCTGAGGTTTTTTACATTTTTCACATTAAAAGCTAAACCTCCTGCATATGAATTCCCATCCGGATGCATTTTAAAGTTTCTGATTTTACGTGCATGCTGCAAGCGTGATTTGAATAGTTCATAGTGTTTTCCTTTAAAAATCTGGTCTATTAAACTTGATTGAGAACATTCAATTTCTTTACCTTTTTTATTTAGCCTTTTTAATGGAATATCAAGTTCCTTAGCTTTTAATTTTACTGCCATCTCCAAAATGCGAAAACATTTATTCAAAGCCTCATCGTACATTCCCCAGCAATAATACGCATGAGCCATTAAATGCTCAGCAGTAATAAAAGCCTCTTTTACATCTTTTGGAACCTTGCTGTGGAAGCTTCCCTTTATTACAAATTTTTCCTCATAAGATTTTAAGTCTTTTATTCCTTGAATCTCCCACCTTTCGTCAAATTTGTAATAATCCTGCATATACTAAAATATTTGATTGATTAGGGATTTTTGGAGGGATTTGGAGCTGGAAATAGATTTGTCTATTAGTAATCTATTTCTTTCTATTGTAGCAAGAAGTTCAACTATTTTTTCTTGTTCTTCAATTGAATTGGGCACCGCTAATTTAAACCCTCTTTGAGATGTTATTCCAACATAAGCTCTTGTTGATTGAGAACTCAACCTTAGTATTTGACTTTGAAAAAAACTTGCACTGAAAACGTAATACAAAAAATTATTCAGAAGTTTTTTTGGATTGGTTCTGTAAAGTGTTACTTGAGGAGTTAGCATTAAATATGGATAATCAATCTCTTCTGGCACTATGGCAACTTCACCGACTGTACCTTTATGGCTTAATAGAACATCATTTGAATAAGAGAACCCTATCCTTAGTTTATCAGTAATACTCTGAGGTAATTTTTTTGACTTCTCAAAATCGACATTGCCGTCTACCAATGTATTTGCCATGACGAATGGGATTCCTTTATCAACATAATCTGTTGATTTTGGGTGAATTTCTCCATGATTCCCATCTTGTATTTTAACGATATGGTTTTTGCTTAATAATTCTCCAATAGTTGTAATCGTCCAATCAATGGAAACTTCTTTCTTTAACTCTTCTGAAAATTTCGTCTTATTATTAACTCCTTTAAGTACGAGAGTGTTTTTAGAAACCTCATATTGAATATTTGCTACTTCTTTAAGTTGATTCCCCTTCTCCACCACCTCATCCATAGCCCAAAGAAGTTTAGCAAGTTTTGCTTGTTGGTCTTTTGGTGGAAGGAGGAATTCGTATTCTGCAATATCCTTCCAATTTATATATGGGTTAACTGATCCTTTAGAATTTCGGATAGAATTTTCTGTAAATCCTTCCGACATCATAATAAAAGGAAGAAGTCTCTTATCTATGTTTTCTTCATTTGCCTTTATTACAAATGTTGTATTAGAAGTAATACCAGAAAAGGGAGCAATTACTACTTTCCGCAAATAAGTTCTTCTTGAACCGTAAAGAATATCTCCTTCATCAAATCTTCTAATAAAAGCAGGCCCCAAATACTCGTCTTGTAATTCTCCCCAAGATCTTAAATGGAGGTCCTCTGAACCCATATGTTCTCCTTTCACATAGCGTATCAGGTTTGTATTATCTCTATCTACATTTTGTTTTTGTTGTATAGCAACATCACCAAACTTGGTTAATATCCAATTTGATTTATCTATTTGAAGTTCTTTAATTATTTCTTTCATTACATCTTTCATATTACTTTAATACTTCAAATAGTTTTTTCATTGATTCCTTTAACTCTACACTACTTTCATTCCATCTTTGATAATATTCTGTAAATGATAAATCATCAATAGTTTTTTCTCTTTTTACATAGAAGTTGATATTCATATTACCATTATAAGATAAGATTTCTTCAAGAGTGGCAACCTTTGAATAATTTGGAATATCTTTATAATCTTTGAATGTATTGTAAAACCTACTTATATGCTCATTTGTTAAATATGCTAAGCCTTTGTTGTCAATTACATCATCTTTCCCATTAATAAATAGCACTTTGCCTTTTCTATCTTTTGGTTTGTTTGTATTACCAACCAATATCATTGCTTCCATTGGAGAGTTGTAGAATAGGTTAGCGCCTAATCCAATAACAGCTTCAATTTGATCTTCGCTAACCATTTTCATTCTCATATCAACTTCCATATCTCTAAAAAGGATACCATGTGGCCAAAGAATTGCATATCTTCCTTTATTATTATCTAAACTTTTATGAATATGCTGCTGAAACGCATAATCTGCACATCCTTGTGGCGGAGTTCCCCAAATATTACGTCCGTAAGGGTCGTTTGTAAATGCTTTTTGGTCCCATGCTTTTATAGAGTAAGGAGGGTTTGCAAGTATTACATTAAACTTTTTTAGTTCGTCGTTTTCCAAAAATGCTGGGTTTGCAAGAGTGTCGCCACGTACAATGCTAAATTCCTCTATGCCGTGCATAAACATATTCATACGAGCAATTGCAGAGGTTATCAAGTTTATCTCTTGTCCGTAAAGTTTTAGTGTGCGGTATTCCTTGCCTTCATCCTTTAAATGCAGAGCACAATTTAATAACAAACCTCCAGAGCCACAAGTAGGGTCGTAAACCGATTCTCCGGGTTGTGGGTCCATTATCATTGTCATAAGCTTTACAACAGTACGGTTTGTGTAAAACTCTGCTGCAGTGTGTCCGCTATCGTCGGCAAATTCCTTAATCAGATATTCGTAGGCGTTTCCTAATTTATCGTCAGGCACAGTTGCCAGATCTAATTTATGCTGCGAGTAATGCTCTATTAAATTGGTGAGGGTTTCGTCGCTAAGTCTGTTTTTATTTGTCCAGCTAGCATCGCCAAAAATACCATAGAGTGTATCGGGATTTGCTCTTTCAATTTCGCGCATTGCATCTTGCAAAGCTACACCCACATTTGTGGTTTTTTCGCGAACATCGTTCCAGTGTGCTCCTTTTGGTACAAGGAAATGGTGATTTTCGTCAAATTCAGCGTATTCAATATCTCCATCGCTTTCTTTTAGAGCATTTTCATACTCTTCGTCGTACACATCGCATATACGCTTAAAGAATAATAGTGGGAAAATATATTGTTTGTAATCTCCTGCATCTATCGTTCCCCGCAATTGGGTGGCTGCACCCCACAAATATTTTTCTAATTCTTTTTGGGTCATTTAATAAATAGTTTTACACGTTTAGTTATCAATTCTTTGTATGCGTTTTGTCGATCAGCTTCCAAAAACGAGTTTTCAATTAATTGAGTAGCATCGGGTAGCCATTTTGTAAGTTTTTTATACACCGAATTAATTTGTTTATCATTTAAATTTAAAACAGCTCCAAAGCGGTCGAAATAAGCTTTGTTAAAGTTTTGTTTTTTACCACCAAGCATCAAAGCTGTATCTTCTTTGTCTTCTGGTAATATAATTTTCACATTTAACAGGTCGTAGAAAGGAGAAAGAACCCAACCCATTTCGGATAACAACATTGAATAATTTTTTAAATGCATATCGTTATTCCCAATAATATAGTTGAATACTGTAGATTCAAAGAAACGTAGCTTGTCGAATAAGGTATTTACAGATAAATCGCCAATTTTTTTGCCGAGGGTTTCCATTGTGCCTTTGTATTTATCTGACAATTCAAGGATTTGCAGAAAATCGATCATGTGATTTTTTGTCTCATCATTGTTACGGTCAATTCGTTTAGTGATATAACATAGTTCTCCAGATGCTAATCGGATCATATTGACAGGTACAATGTCTATCTTAAATAGCTCCGCTAGTTTCATCGAAAGGTGCTCGTTTTCTGGCATTTGTGGATAATCGGCATTTTGTGGTTTCAAGATGTAATGTCCTTCTAAAGCATCCATAATGGTTAAGCGCCCTTGATGTCCGTCTTGCAGTTCTTTCTTTATCCACCCCAAAGACAGTTTAGGCTGAACACCTGGAACAGTAACGGATTGCTTAACAGCTTCTTTAGCCAGTTTTTCCATCTCTGATAATCGATATGGTAAAACTGGAGCATGTTTTGTTCCGAAAAATGCTTTTATGCATTTCGGATGATAATCAATCTGATTTTCTTCCAGCTCTTTATAGCAATATAGACATTTACTCATTTGTATCAGTATTTACAGGGTGAACACTAACTGCACCGATAGCATTTTGGCAACATGCCATCAGAAGACCCATACGATCACTTTTGTTAATCTTCCAGCTTTTTGCAGCAATGTTTAACAACCAACCTTCCGGAACCAAACCATCGAAAAAAGAAAAAAGTCTATTGCTTCTGTATGGCATTTTTCTAACAGGCATATTAAAAGTGATAAATTGCTCAGGATAGGTTTGAAAATAGTTTTCGTCATATACAAAAAGATATTCGCCATTATCCTCTTCTGTTAAAAGACCGGCTTTTATGTTGTTGTATTTAACTATTACTTGTCTCATAATTTTCGTTTATTGGGCCTAAAACATGACCGAACATTTGTAGTACCTGATTTACCTTTAATAAGGAAAGGTTTTCTTTGCCTTGTTCAATTTTTCTGATAACTGTAAGGGCAACACCTGCCTTGTCGGCAAATTCTTCCTGAGTCAGGCCTAATTGCTTTCTTCTGGTTTTTACAAAGTTTGATAATTCACTCATATTATATGTATTTGCATACAAAGATAGTAAATATTATTAAACTATATGTATTTGCGTATAAATATTGTATTTTGGTTAGTATTATATGCTTTTAGATATAATCTTTTAAAATATTTTTAAAGTTTGCTTCTGCTTCAAGGCTTTCGTTCCATGCTGTTTTCAAATCTATTAAAGCTTCTTCAACTGATGGAAGATTGTCCTCGATTATTTTCTCTACATATAATGGAATATTAAGATTGTAATCGTTTTCTACTAAATCTTTTCTAGTGGCAACTTTCACATAATTTTCTACATCTTCGAAGCTATTAAACCAATCAAAGATTTGATTTACATGTTCTGGCTCCAGATAGTTTTGAGCTCTTCCTACTCGCACCTGATCTGATGCATCAATAAACAAGACCTTATTTTTCTTAGCCGCATCTTTATTTTTTTTGAACACCATTACGCATGCTGCCAGTTGTGTTCCATAAAAGATATTAGGCCCGAGCCCAATCACAGCCTCTAACATATCTTGTTCTAAAAGAGCTTGTCTTATCTTTCCTTCGGCTCCCTTTCTAAACAATGCACCGTGGGGTAAAACAACTGTCATTCGGCCGTTTTTATTCATTGACTTTATCATATGTTGCACCCATGCCATGTCACCATTGCCTTTTGGTGGTACTCCAGCAATATTTCTTCCGTAAGAATCGTCTGCCCAGTTTTCTGCACCCCATTCTTTTAAAGAAAATGGAGGATTTGCAATTACACAATCAAAAGTTCTTAAACCATCTGCTTCAAAAAAAGCAGGATTACGTAGAGTGTCGCCTCTTTCAATATAAAAATCTTCTATACCATGCAGGAACATATTCATTCTTGCTATAGAGCTAGAAGTAAGATTTTTTTCCTGACCGAACAATTTTAATGTGCGGAAATCTTTTTTGTTTTCCTTTAAATGATGAACACATTCTAAAAGCATGCCACCAGTACCACAAGCAGGGTCGTAAATTGATTCACTTACTTGTGGGTCAAGAATCAATCCTAGTAAATGAACAACTGAACGTGGTGTATAAAACTCACCAGCCTTTTTATTTGTTAAATCAGCAAAATGTTTGATTAAATATTCATAGGAATTCCCTAACAAATCGGCTTCTACAAGTTCATTCGATAATGTGTATAACGAGAAATGCTCAATAAGATCTATCAGTAATCTGTCGGAAAGCTTATTCTTATTACTCCATTGTGCATCTCCAAAAATACCATAAAGCTTTTCCTGATTTGATTGTTCGATTCCACGCAATGCTTTTTCAATTGCTAGACCAACATTTGTTGTGGTTTCACGCACATTATGCCAATGGCATCCTTCAGGTATTTCGAAGCTATGAAATTCAGGTAATGATGCATATTCGACATCTCCACCAGACTCCTCAAGAGCAAGTTTGAATTCTTCATTGTAAATATCAGAAATTCTTTTGAAAAAGAGTAATGGGAAAATATAAACCTTAAAATCTGAAGCATCTACAGGACCTTTTAAAATCCAAGCAGCCTTAGAAAGGTATTGTTCTAGTTGAGAGAGTGTTAATTTGTTTTTTGTCATTGTAAAAAAGCATTATCTAATATTATTTTCATTCGATATTGTTCGAATTGTAAAAGTAGAAAAAAACACCGATTGAAAGAAGTCTAATTTCAAAAACATCTCTATCTATTAAATATTATTGGACAATGCAAAAAAGCAGAATAATATTCTGGTGTAAAGGCAATCAAAGGTGCTTTTTCTATTTTTTTTGAGAAGTTTATGTTTTTTTAATCATAAGTTAGTTTTATTGCTGTTTGGGTCAAAAAAGGAATAAATCATTTATGATGATAAGCGTTTTATCTTTTCTCACCCCTTTCTCAACTCATCCAACTCCCCTTGCATTTTATAAACTATAGAAGTAAGTTTATTCAGACTCATTTGGTCTGTTTCGGGAAGATTAAAGCTAATATATCCTAAAGCTTTCCATACTTCGGTAATGTTGTTTAGTGAAATATTGTATGGATCATACTCAGGATTGTCAGATTTTAGAAGGAGTGTATTATCGTCATTTTTGAAAATTCTTTTATAGACTACTCCGTCATCTTTAGTAATGAGGATATGTGGTTTTCCTTCTTTTAGTTCTGTCCAGTCCTGCAGATATTCGCAAATTATGTATGCGCCTGAAGGGATTGGTTCCATGCTGTTTCCGCTAATCTGAAATGCACGATATGTTCTTTCCTGACTAAGCTCCGGTAGAGGGAGTGCGAATTTTGGAAGGCTATCAATAAAATCAGGGTCAGAGTAACCTGTTGTGTACCCTGCAGATGCTTTTACAGGCACAAGCGATATCATTTCTTTATTATCACGATCGACTATTGTTGTCAAAATTCTTAAATCGGCACCTGAAATGTCTTTTTGATTTTCTGTTTCCAGATTTTCTGTTTTTAAGTCCATGTTTATCATGTCATCAATACTCACATTAAAGTAATGAGATATCGTTTGGAGAGCGTGGATTTTTGGAGTTGCTCTGCCTTCTTCGTAAGAGCCTATCATTGCGCGTTTTACACCAAGTTTATCTGCAAGCTGATCCTGTGTTAGATTCTTGCTTTTTCTCAGATGTCTGATATTTGATCCTAAAAAGTTATTCATTTTATATTAGCTTTTTAATTTCGTTTTCTAGTTCGTTTATTGTTGGTAAATTTGACTGTATTGGCTCGGGTAATTCATTAAATGTGAATTCACTTATCCCTAAAGGTTTATTGATGTCTCTCAGAGAGTATTCAACATCAATTTCGTTTTTGTTTTTACACAAAATTACTCCCATAGTCAGATTGTCAATATCAGATTTTAATAAATCATCAACTGCTGATAGATAAAAGTTCATTTTACCGGCATGTTCGGGCTCAAAACTACCAATTTTTAAGTCTATTACAATATAACAATGCAGTTTTATATGATAAAATAATAAGTCAATTTTTCTTTCTTTATTTCCAATTAATAATGGATATTGTCTGCCAACAAATGCAAATCCTTTTCCGAGTTCTAGCTCTTGTACATTGCTTTCCAGTGTGATAAAGTCAAATTTAAATGGGTCTTGTAATGTTTCTTTTGCCAAATCACTCATCGGTTTAGGAAGAGTTAGCTCAAAATTATTTGATGTTTTTCCTGAACGTTCAAATAAATTAGAGTCAAGTTGTATTTCAAGAATACTCCTGCTCCAGTTATTTTTGATAGTTTGTTTTAAATAAAATATTGCTTCTTTGTGTGTCTTACATTTACTTAGAATTGCAATGTGGTGTCTCCATGGTATATTACATAAAATAGAGCTTGATTGTAATTGTCCACCAGCCTGGTGGATTATTTCATTTTTCTTAATTTGTTCACCAGCTTGGTGGATGAATTCAAAATTCCGATAAAAAAGATAGAACTTTCGCATAGCAAATAAATTTGTTCGAGAAAATCCATTTGTATCCGGTAGCTCAGATTTAAGATCTTTTGATAAGCTCTCAACAATTGATGAACCCCACTTATTTTGTTCCTGTTTTTCAACAATGCTTCGCCCTATGTCCCAGTAAAGCATTATCATTTCTTTATTTACAGATGTTGCTGCCTTTAATTGAGCAGTAGTGATTCGATCTTTGAGATAAATTAGCCAGTTTTTGTATGTAATGTCTAATTGCATGGTTGTCGTATTGTGTTAAAAGAATAAAACTAAAAAGTTATCCATAAATTAAATACTAAAAAATATAGACATGCTAAAATAATTAGTATCTTTGAAAACAAAAGTAAACATAATTCGGCTAAAAAACAAGTGATATTGGTGTTAAATTGGTGAAAAAGCGATAGTTAAGGTGCAAAAAGTGTAAAAAGGTAAGGTGAAGTATGGAAAACGATGTGTTGAAGAAGCTTGAAATTCTTTCGGGAGCTGCAAAGTATGATGTTTCGTGTTCTTCGAGTGGGAGCAATAGGAGTAATACAGCTAACGGAATTGGGAATACGAATCCCTGGGGGATTTGCCACAGCTTTTCCGAAGACGGACGTTGTATTTCCTTACTAAAGATTATGATGACTAATCATTGTATTTACGATTGTGCTTACTGTGTTAATCGTAGAAGTAATGATGTAAGACGAACAGCCCTAACTGTAAAAGAACTTACTGAGCTTACAATATCTTTTTATCGTCGGAATTATATTGAGGGATTGTTTTTAAGTTCCGGTGTTATCAGGAATCCTGATCATACAATGTCTTTAATGGTGAGGATAGCAAAGGATTTGCGTCAACAACACAGGTATAATGGTTATATTCACCTTAAAAGTATTCCTGGAGCGAGCTCCGAGCTTATTCGTGAAGCTGGAATTTATGCAGACAGATTGAGTGTTAATGTTGAAATTCCTACCGAATCAAATCTTAAAATGCTGGCTCCTGAAAAGAACTTTTCGGAAATTTTTACTCCTATGACATCGATTCGTCAGGGAATTCTTGCCAGTAAAGATGAAGTTGCAAAATTTCGACATGCTCCAAAATTTGTTCCTGCAGGACAAAGCACCCAGATGATTGTTGGTGCAACGCCGGATACAGATAACAAAATTTTAAAACTTGCTTCAGCAATGTACGACAGACAGAACCTGAAAAGAGTTTATTATTCTGCTTACATTCCAGTAAATGATAATGATAGTCGCTTGCCAGCAATAAAAGAACCTTCCTTAGTTAGAGAAAACAGACTTTATCAATCTGACTGGCTAATGCGGTTTTATAATTTTACTGTTGACGAAATTGTAAGTGAGCGATTTCCAGACCTCGATCTTGAACTTGATCCAAAATTAAGTTATGCATTGCGACATCCAGAGCTATATCCAATTGATATTAATACTGCTCCATATGAAATGATTTTAAGAGTTCCCGGAATTGGAGTGAGGTCGGCAAAATTAATCATCGCTTCTCGTCGATATGGGCGTTTGGGGTCATATCAAATCAAAAAAATGGGAGTAGTTTTAAAGCGAGCAAAATATTTTATAACCTGTAATGAGTTGGCTCATTTAACAATTAATGAGGTAAAACCAGAAAATCTTAGAGAAATGTTTGTCAAAAAAGAGCCTGTCGAGAAAAAGGAAAAGTATCCAGGACAGTTGAAATTGTTTGATGATACACCATTTAGAGTGTATGTAAAATAGTGAATTATGGAAACATGGACTTACGATAAAACATTTGAAGGATTTCTTTCATTGGTGTTTGACTGTTATGATAGAAAACTTTTTCCTGATTTGATTTCGGGTAATGTTTTTGGTGAAATTACAATTTTTCAATCTGATTATGATGTGGTATCTGATAAGGTGAAAGCGGAAAGAGTATGGAAAGGATTACATAAAAAGATATCTAAAGACAGTTGCCGAATGTTGTTTAGGGCTTTTTTGTCCGAATTGCAGGATGTTGAGCTTTTGCTTTTGAATTATATAAAGGAGGTTTTTGTTTATAAAGGGAATATTGAGTTGGATTTTGGAAATGATAATATACTTGAGATACTGAAAATTAATAAGAAGGTTGTGAGGGAAGCAGAAAGAGTAATGATGTTTGTTCGCTTTCAAAAAACAGCTGACGATATTTATTATTCTTCATTTGAACCAAAATATAATGTGCTGCCACTTACAATGTCTCATTTTGAGAAAAGGTTTGCCGACCAAAAATGGGTTGTTTATGATGTTAAGCGAAATTATGGATTTTATTATGATATGAAATCAACTCAGGAAGTAAGGTTTACCCAAAGTTCAGTAAATCCGCTAGATGGTAAAATTGATGAAGAGCTTTTGGCTAAGGACGAAAAAAAGTTTCAGGGATTATGGAAAGCCTATTATGATTCTATTTGCATAAAAGAAAGAGTAAACTCTAGCTTGCATATGCAATTAATGCCCAAAAGATTTTGGAAATATTTGCCTGAAAAAGATGGAGATTTATAATAATTCACCTAAAAAGAAAAATTTGAGATAAAAGTCGGGTGTTTTTGACTGGCTTATTTTTGTTGATGGTATAATAAAACCTTAAGCACTAAATGCATTTAGGCAAAATGTATAATTTTACATGTATTATGCAACCCTGTTTTAATTTTGGGGTCTTATACTAGTATTTAAAATTAATGTTATGAAAAAAGTTACTTTGATTAGTTTATTATTAATTGTTTGCTTTTGGGCTTCTGCTCAAAGTAGTTGGGTAAAAGTCGATCAGTCGGCTGGTTTGGAGCCTGAGTTTGAAGTTCTAGAATCTTCAAATGAGGGTATGGTTATTAAACTAAATGTTAATGCTTATTCTTTTGAAGAAGTTGAAACTCCAAGAGGTAGAGCGGTGATAATTTCAAGTCCTGAGTGTCCGAATACATACGTAAAAGGAAGCCCTGATTTACCTTTTGTAACTACAGCAATAAATATTCCTGATCAAGGTGGTTTTAAAGCAGAAATTATTTCATCAACATTTGAAACAATAGAAAATGTTGATATTGCTCCTTCTAAAGGTTCATTGTTACGTACCGTTGATCCAGCAAGTGTTCCATATGTATATGGTAAAGCATACCAAATGGATGAGCAAATGCCATTGAATCAAATGGATGTGAGTGATCCATATATTCTTAGAAATTTGAGAGGTGTAAACTTATCATTATATCCATTTACTTATAATGCAATAGATAAAGAATTAAGAGTTTATTCTGAGATTATTGTCAAAGTAAAATTTACAAACACATCATCAGTTAATGAAATTCTATCAACTAAAGCTGTGAAAGATGATGAGTTTATAGGTATCTATGATAGAGCTTTTGTGAACTACAGATATAGCGAAAAATATACTCCTGTTGAAGAAGGTGCTCCAGGTAATATCTTAATTATTTGTGATGACCAGTATGAAGCAGCTATGAGTGATTACGTTACATGGAAACATGAAAAAGGTTTTCCAACAGAAATGGTTTTGATGAGTACAGTAGGGTCAACATCAGCAAATGTTGAAACATACATTCAGAATTATTATGATAATACAGGAATGACATTTGTTTTATTAGTTGGTGATGCTGACGATGTTCCAACTGCAACTGAAGGAGGTAATGATTCAGATAATGCTTATGCTTATGTGTCTGGTAATGATGGTTATGCTGATGTATTAATCGGACGTTTTTCTGCTAACTCAGTTGCTGATGTTGAAACTCAGGTTGAAAGAACTATTTCATATGAAAAAGATATGAGTCCTTCAGATACATGGTTGGATAACGCTTTTGGATCTGCATCAGTTCAAGGTGACGGACAAGGTCATGATGGAGGAGAATCAGATGTAGTTCATATGAATAATGTTAAGACTGATCTTGAAGCTTGGGGGTATACTGTTACTCATGTTAATGAATCTGGAGGTTCTAATGCGCAAATTTCAACTGCATTTAATAATGGTATTGGAATTGCAAATTATATAGGTCATGGTGATGTTACACTTTGGGTAAATACATCTTTTACTAATACCGAAGTAAATGCACTTGTAAATAGTAATAAACTTCCTTTTATTTGGAGTGTGGCTTGTGTTAATGGAGACTTTAATGGTAATACGTGTTTCGCAGAAGCTTGGTTAAGAGCAACTAATAGTGGAAAACCTACTGGAGCTGTGGGCTTTTTAGGATCAACAATAAATCAATCTTGGGCAGAACCTATGACAGGTCAAGACGAAATGGTTGATATCTTAATGGAAACTTATTCTTCAAATATAAAGAGAACTTATGGTGGATTATCATTTAATGGTATTTTCCAAATGATTGAAGAGGGTGGAGCAGGTCAGGAAATGGCTGATACTTGGACACTTTTTGGTGACCCTTCATTAATTGTTAGATCAAAAACTCCAGCAGAAATGACAATATCACATCTTGGTACTTTAAGTGTGGGACAAACAGAATTTACAGTTAATTGCGATGTTGATAATGCTTTAGTATCATTAACAAAAGTTGATGGCGATGAAACTGTTATTATGGGAACAGGTTTCGTTTCTGGCGGATCTGTTAATGTTACAATTACTCCGTTTGCTGCTCCAACAAATATGAAAGTTACTGTTACTGCTTATAATAAAGTTACTTATCAGGAAGATGTGATGGTGATAGTTCCTGATGGACCATACGTTGTTTCAACAGGTTATACAATTAATGATGCTGCATCAAATAATAATGGTGTTGCTGACTATAACGAAATTGTAATGATAAATCAAACATTGCAAAATGTTGGTGTGGCTGCTGCAAATGGTGTTAATGTTGTTGCAAGCACATCTAATACAAATGTAAGTATTACTCAAGATGCTGCTAGCTTTGGTGATATTGCAATAGACGCTTCTGTTACAGAAAACGATGCTTTTACAATGGTTATTAACGATGGTGTTGCCGATCAGGAAAGCGTTATGATTGACTTAGTAATTACTGATGGTGACTCTCACGAATGGGAATCATCTTACCCAATAGTTATTAATGCTCCAAGTTTGGCAATCGAGTTTGTAGAAGTTGATGATACAGATTCTGGTAATGGAAACGGAACTCTTGATGCTGGAGAAACTGCTAAACTAGTTGTTAATGTTAGTAATATTGGTCATGCTAATGCGGAAGCAGGTAATGTAAGTCTTGCTTCTACAAATGCTAATGTTACAATAAATACAACTACTCTTTCTGTTGCTGCATTAGCAATAAATTCACCTGTTGAATTAGAATTTGAAATTGTTGTTAGTGGAGATACACCAACTGGTGAATCAATTTGTTTTGATTTTGATTATATCGCGGGTGCTTATGATGCTCAATTAAATACTTGCCTTTCTGCTGGTCTTCAAATCGAAGATTGGGAGTCTGGAACAACAACATCTTATTCTTGGGAAATTGGTACTTCAAATCCATGGACAATGGATACAAATGAAGTTTATGAAGGAACATATTCTCTAAAATCAGGCACTCCTACTGGTGGTGGTCAATCAACATTAACTATTAATTTAGATGTTTTAAATACAGATGATCTTGAGTTTTACAAGAAAGTAAGTTGTGAGGCAGAATGGTGGGGAACAATGTACGATTATTTAGTTTTTACTGTTGATGGCTCTGAAAAAGATAAATGGTGCGGTGAATTAGACTGGGCTCAGGAAACTTATTCTATTACTTCAGGAACTCATGAACTTGTTTGGTCTTATGTTAAAGATGATACAATGGATGAAGGTAGTGACTGCGCTTGGGTTGATAATATTAAACTTCCTGCTCATCAGTCTTCAGTAACAATTATTAACGAAACTTCTTTTGTTGAAAAAACTTCTGTAGAGGTTTATCCAAACCCAGCTTCAGATATCGTTAATTTAAATGTAACCTTAACAGAAAGCACAAGTGCGACAATTAAAGTGATGAACATGAACGGACAAATTGTTTATGAATACTCATCAGATTTTAATTTGTACCAAGGAGAAAACTCAATTGTTATTGATGCTTCTGAATTTTCAAATGGTTTATATGTTATTCAGTTAACTACTGATGCAGAAACTTACCAAAGAAATCTTGTAATAAGTAAATAAATTATAATTTGAATTTTTTAGTGCCGGCTTTGTCCGGCACTTTTTAAATATATACACAATGAAAAGAATACTATTTGTTTTAGCCTTTGCTACAATGTCTCTTGCGCTGTTTTCACAGATGCTTTCTCCTGAACAACAGAGTAAATATCACATGATTAGTGCAGATGAGATTAAAAATCTAGATGTTAAAAGTAAGGCATTTGTTGAAACTGCACCTCCTACAGGTGGAGTTCGGAATATCGCTGAATTTGAGAGAAATCAAGGTGTTATTGTATCATTTCCAGGAGCATTTGGAATTCCAAATACTTTAATTGCTGAACTTGCAGAGGATGTTACAGTATATATCGTCTGTGAATCTTCGAATCAGACAAGTGTTTATAACGACTTAAGCAATGATGGTGTAAATATGGCAAATGTGGAATTTGTCGATGCTCCTTTAGATTCTCACTGGGCAAGAGATTATTCTCCATGGTTTATCGAGTATGGAGATAATAATGAACTAGGTATAGTGAATTTCCCATATAATAGACCTCGTCCTAATGATGACAATTTGCCAATAGTTTTAGGGACTTATTTTGACATGGAAGTTTTTGGAATGAATCTCGAGTCTACTGGTGGAAACTACATGACTGATGGAATGGGGACTTCTGCATCTTGTGATCTTGTCTATGAAGAGAATCCAGGATTAAGTAGTTCTGATGTTTCTAACTTGGCAGCAGATTACCTTGGTGCTGATGAGTATCTTCTTGTTGCAGACCCACTTGATGATTATATTGAACATATTGATTGTTGGGGGAAATTTCTTGATGTAGATAAGATGCTAGTAGCAAGTGTTCCTGCAAGTGATTACAGATATGCCGATTTTGAAGCTATGGCCGATTATTGGGCAAATCAAACAACTCCTTACGGGAATAATTATCAGGTTTATCGTACAGCATGGATGGTAGATGGTAATGCTTATACAAATTCATTAATAATGAATGATAAGGTGCTGGTTCCATTTAATCCTGGAACTGCTGGTGACTATAATGCTGCAGCAGCTGAAGTTTATGAAGAAGCAATGCCTGGATATGAAATAATTGGAATTGTAAATTATAGTAATTTTTATGAATGGCAAAGTACAGATGCTCTTCATTGTCGTACTCACGAAGTGCCTGATGAGGAAATGTTACGTATTGTTCATTATCCTAAATATGGAAGTGTTGAATATCAGGATTCATATGAATTTACTGCTGATGTTTATGTTTTTAATAATGCGGCATCGATATCTGCGGTAGAATTGTTTTATTCTGTTGATGGTGGTGTATATCAATCTACATCAATGTTATTAACTTCTGGAAATACTTATTCTGTGAATATTGATAGCTTTAATCAAGACGAAACAATCTCTTATTACATTAAAGCTGTTGATTCTAACACAAAGACAGAAACTCACCCGTTTATTGGTGAGCCTGACCCACATGTGTTTACAATTGAAAGTTCAACACAAAGTGTAATCAATCATGAGAAATCATACATCAAAGCATTCCCAAATCCTGCAAAAGACGAATTGTATTTCATAGCTAATGATTTACCAGAAGATAATTATTCTTGTAGTATTTTCGATCAGCAAGGAAAATTAGTTATGGATATAGCTAAAGATAATTATTCCACAGAATGGGATTTAAGAAGAATTGATATTTCAAATTTGCCATCAGGTTTATATTTTGTAAAGGCAACTTCTGAAAAGAATATATTTACAACTAAATTTGTCAAGTTGTAACACGATATAATCATAATTACTTATGTTACAGCTCTTGTGTTACACAAGGGCTGTTTTTATTAATTTAAACCTGTTCTAAATTACTAAAATCCGCATATTATATGTTGTTTAATCATGTTTTTACATGACAAAAATCTTACTTTTGTGCTGATATTTTATATCGCATTGAATGAGGAGTAAAGCAAGAATAGAGCATAAAGGTGTCGTTTCTGAAATAGGAAATAATTTGATACTTGTTGATTTAAGTGTGCGGTCAGCATGTGCTGCTTGTCATGCTAAAGGTGTTTGTGGGGTTGATAGTACTCAAAAAACCATCGAAGTGCGTACAGATAAAACTTCTTTTAAAGTAGGAGATACTGTAAACGTAATTATGCAGGAATCACTTGGAATGAAAGCTTTGTTTTTAGGGTATATATTACCCTTTATTGTTTTAGTGACAGTTTTATTTGTTTTGTTGGAACTTGGATTTAATGAATTAATCTCAGGTTTGATTTCAATAGCAAGTTTGTTGCCTTATTATTTGATATTGTATTTTTTTAAAGATAGAATTAAGCGAGAATTTAATTTTGATATAGAGAAAATTTAATTATTATTTTATGGACATTATTCTTAATACCTTAATTTCTTTAAGTGCTCTGGGTATTGTGCTGGCAGTTATCCTGTATGTAGTAGCACAGAAATTTAAAGTTGTTGAAGACCCTCGAATTGATGAGGTTGAAGAGGCATTGCCAGGTGCAAATTGTGGTGGATGTGGTTATCCAGGATGTCGTGGATTTGCTGAAGCTTGTGTGAAAGCAGATACTCTTGACGGAATGTTTTGCCCTCCGGGTGGAAACGAAGTGATGAAAAACGTAGCTGGTGCTCTCGGGATGGCTGCTGAAGAAAAAGAACCACAAGTTGCCGTTGTTAGATGTAATGGCACACACGAAAAACGTGCTAAAACTAAAGACTATGATGGACCACAGTCTTGTGCAATTGCTAGTTCTTTATTTGGTGGTGATACCGACTGTGCGTATGGTTGCCTTGGTTTGGGTGATTGTGTTGAAGCTTGTACTTTCGATGCAATTTATATGGACGAAGAGTCTGGCTTACCAATGGTAGACGAAGATAAGTGTACTGCTTGTAATGCATGCGTTGTAGCTTGTCCTAAAGATATCATTGAACTAAGAAATAAAGGAAAGAAAAGCCGTAGGATTTATGTTTCATGCATAAATAAGGACAGAGGTGCTCCAGCTAAAAAGGCTTGTGCTTCTGCATGTATAGGATGTGGTAAGTGTGTTAAGGTTTGTAATTTTGATGCAATTGTTGTTGAAGATTTTTGTGCATATATCGATTATGATAAGTGTAAACTTTGTCGTAAATGTGTGCCTGAATGTCCAACAGGAGCAATTCTTGAATTAAACTTCCCTCCACGTAAGGTTAAAAAAGAGGAAGTTGCTGAGGTAGAAAACAAAAAATAAAAACAAAATATAGGAGATAATAAAGTGTTAAAAACGTTTCCAAAAGGTGGTGTTCATCCTAAAGAAAATAAATTTTCTGCCGGGAAACCTATCGAAACCATCGAACTCCCAAAGCAGGTTAGCATTCCGATAGCTCAACATATTGGAGCTCCGGCTCAACCAGTCGTTAAAAAAGGCGATGAAGTGAAAGTAGGACAACTTATTGCTAAAAGTGCAGGTTTTGTTTCTGCTAATATTCATTCATCTGTTTCAGGTAAAGTCTTTAAGATTGATAAAGTCCTCGATACTTCAGGATATAAGCAAATGTGTGTTATTATCAATGTTGATGGCGATGAGTGGCTCGAGTCAATAGATCGTTCAACAGAAATTAACAGAAACTTAGATGTTGCAATTGACGATATAAGAAATAAAGTTAATGAATTTGGTATTGTTGGTCTTGGTGGAGCAACTTTCCCAACTCATGTTAAACTTTCTGTACCTCCTGGTAAAACTTGTGAGCATCTTGTAATCAATGCTGTAGAATGTGAACCTTATCTTACTGCTGATCATCAAATTATGATGGAAAAAGCAGAGGAGATAATGATTGGTTGTAAACTAATCCAAAAAGCAATTGGTGCTAAAAAGGTTTTAATAGGTATTGAAAATAATAAACCTGACGCAATTAAACACATGGCTGAAGTTGCAAAGAAATTTGATAATATCGAAGTTCATGCATTAAAAGTTATGTATCCTCAGGGAGGTGAAAAACAGCTAATTAAGTCAGTGCTTAATCGTGAAGTTCCTTCTGGTGGATTACCAATCGATGTTGGTTGTGTGGTTCAGAACGTTGGAACTGCATACGCAGTTTACGAAGCTGTTCAAAAGAATAAACCATTAATTGAACGAGTAGTTACTGTTACAGGTAAATCAGTGAAAAAACCTTGTAATATTATGGCTCGTATTGGTACACCAATTAGTATGCTTATCGAAGCTGCTGGTGGTTTGCCAGAAGATACTGGTAAAATTGTTAATGGAGGTCCTATGATGGGTAAAGCTGTTAATGACGATACTGTCCCGGTTACAAAAGGAACATCTGGTGTTTTAATTTTCCCACAGGAAAAAGCGAAAAGACCAGAAACATATAACTGTATCAGATGTGGCCGTTGTATGACAGTTTGTCCAATGGGATTAGAACCGTATTTGCTTAAAAATATGGCTTTTACTCAAATGTTCGAAGAACTCGAAAAAGAAAGAGTCCTCGATTGTATTGAGTGTGGTTCATGTGCATATACTTGTCCTGCAGGTGTTCCTCTTTTGGATTACATCAGACAGGGAAAAGGAAATTTAAACAAAATATTAAGATCTAAAAAATCATAAAATAATGGCTAATAATAAGTTAACAGTTTCAATGTCTCCACATGATTACGGAAAAGATTCCGTAAAGAAAATCATGTATTGGGTCATAATTGCAATGCTACCTGCATTTCTTGCATCTGTTTATTTCTTCGGATTTGATGCAATTAAAGTTAATCTTATAGCAATTGCAGCTTGTGTATTTTTCGAATGGCTGATACAAAAAGTATTTATTAAAGGAAAACCAACAATTGTTGATGGTTCTGCAATAGTAACAGGTATGTTACTTGCATTTAATGTTCCTTCAAATCTACCTTGGTGGATTATAGTTATTGGTGCTTTAGTAGCTATTGGTATTGGTAAAATGTCTTTCGGTGGATTGGGTAATAACCCGTTTAACCCTGCATTGGTTGGACGTGTATTCCTTTTAATCTCGTTTCCTGTACAAATGACATCATGGCCAAAAGTTTCTGTGTTGAATTTCGCAATGACCGATGCTCAAACAGGAGCAACTCCTTTGGCTATTGTAAAAGAAGGACTTAAAAATGGTGAGGGCTTCTCTACAATAATGAATTCAATGCCACATTCGTATTCCGAAATGTTTATGGGGCAAATGGGTGGATCTCTTGGTGAAATCTCAGCAATTGCTCTGGTAATTGGTGGACTTATCATGTTGTTTAAGAAAATCATTACATGGCATATACCTGTTTCAATATTAGGAACTGTAGCAATATTTACAGGAATCCTTTACGGAATCAATTCTGAAGCATATGCAGATCCAATGTTTCATATCTTAACAGGAGGTATGTTGTTAGGTGCAATCTTTATGGCAACTGATATGGTTACGTCACCAATGACACCTAAAGGTATGTTGGTATATGGGGTAGGTATCGGAGTGATAACGGTCTTAATTAGAGTGTGGGGTGCATATCCTGAAGGTATGTCTTTTGCAATTCTGATTATGAATGCGGTTGTTCCTCTAATCAATAACTGGGCTAAACCAAAACGTTTTGGTGAAACCATTAATAAGTAATTGTTATGGCTAAAAAAGAAAGTACATTTTTTAATATGACGCTAACACTGTTTGTTATTACAGCAGTAGCAGCAGTTGCTTTAGGAGCTGTGTATAACTTTACAAAAGATCCTATACAAAAAGCAAAAGATAAGAAGTTAAAAACTGCTATCAATATCGTTGTTCCGGGTGCTGATAAAGCAACTATCGAAACAGATACTGTTGAAGTTGACGGTAAAGAAATTTATTTTTATACTGTAACTGTTGAAGACGAAGTTATCGGTACTGCAGTAAATACATTTTCAAATAATGGGTTTGGTGGTTTAATCAGAGTTATGGTTGGTTTTGACGCTGAAGGTAAAATTATTGACTCAAACGTTCTTGAACATAAAGAAACTCCCGGACTTGGCGATAAAACTGATAAGAAAGTCGCTAACTGGAACGAACAGTTTAAGGGAATGGATATTTCAGCAATGAAAAATCAAGAACTTAAAGTTACTAAAGATGGAGGAGAGGTTGATGCTATTACTGCTGCAACTATTTCTTCTAGAGCCTACTGTGATGCAATTCAAAGAGCTTGGGTAGCATACGGAGAGTTAGATTCTTCATCTCAACAGGTTGTTGAAGAACAGGTTGTTGAAGAAGAGCTAGTTCCTGAAACTAATGTTGAATCAAATGATGGAGGAAACGAATAATGAGTAATTGGAAAAACTTTACAAAAGGGTTTGTTAAAGAAAATCCTGTATTTATCCTCTTATTAGGATTATGTCCTACTTTAGGAGTAACAACATCTGCAATTAATGGTTTGGGAATGGGCTTGGCTACAACATTTGTTCTTATTGGATCAAACGTTGTTGTTGCCTTAATTAAAAAACTTATTCCAGACAAAGTACGTATTCCTGCATTCATCGTTGTAATTGCATCTTTCGTAACAATTATCGACCTTGTAATGGCTGGATATGTTCCTGCATTATATGAATCTTTAGGCTTATTTATCCCTCTTATTGTTGTAAACTGTGTTGTTCTTGGTAGAGCAGAAGCATTTGCTTCAAAAAATACAGTGTTTTCATCTTTTATTGATGGTTTAGGGATGGGATTAGGATTTACTTTTGCATTAACATTGCTTGGTGCTGTCCGTGAATTATTAGGTAGCTATGCTTTATTTGGCTACAAATTTATTGATACTGATGGGATTCTTGTTTTCGTTCTTGCTCCTGGAGCATTTTTCGGATTAGCATACCTAATTGCATTGATGAATAAGTTAAATAAGAAGTAAAATATTAAAATATACAGATTATGGAATATATATTAATAATAATAGCAGCAATCTTTGTTAACAACATTGTACTTGCACAATTCTTAGGGATATGTCCTTTTCTTGGAGTTTCAGGAAAAGTAAAAACTGCTGTTGGAATGGGTGGTGCTGTTCTGTTTGTAATGACTTTAGCAACTATCGTTACTTGGTTAATTATGACATATGTTTTAGTTCCACTTGAGATAAAGTATATGCAGACAATTGCGTACATTCTTGTAATTGCTTCATTAGTACAGATGGTAGAGATTATACTTAAGAAAATCAGTCCTTCATTATATCAAGCACTTGGAGTATTCTTACCATTGATTACTACTAACTGTGCGATTCTTGGTGTTGCTATTCTTGTTATCCAAAAAGAAATGGATATGGGGCAATCAGTAGTTTATGCTATTGGTAATGCAATTGGTTTCACATTAGCACTTGTTATCTTTGCTGGATTACGCGAACATATGGACAAACTTCCACTTCCTAAAGGAATGAAAGGTATTCCTTCTGCACTTGTTGTAGCTGGTATCTTAGCTTTAGCATTTATGGGATTTGCTGGATTGGTTTAAGAATAATTAATTTTTAGATATTTAAGAGGCTGCACTTTGTGTTGCCTCTTTTTTTGAAAAAAATGATTATATTCGTAGAATAAATTGAGAAATATGAAAATTGAAATCAGGTGGAAACAACGTTTTGTAAATTATGAAAAGGCGTTCAAACAATTGTCTGTAGCTGTTGAAAAGTACAGTAATAATCCACCAGATATAATTAAAGAAGGAATTATTCAACGATTTGAGTTTACTCATGAACTAGCGTGGAAAGTGTTAAAAGACTATTTGGAGTATGAAGGACATTTAAATATTGCAGGTTCAAGAACTGCAACCAGAGAAGCTTTTAATATTGGCATTATCAAAGAAGGTAAAATTTGGATGAATATGATTGAAAGTAGAAATATTACTGTTCATGCTTATGATGAAAAAATTCTTAAAGTTGAATTTGAAAAAATTATAAATGAATATTATTTTCAATTAAAAGAATTTCATAAAACAATGAAAGATAGATTATGAGGTTTGGTTTAAAGGAAGATGTAATATCTAATATTATTTCTGTTTTTGAAAAGTATTCAGATGTAAATGAAGCCATAATTTATGGTTCTCGTGCAAGGGGCAATTTTCGTAAAGGGTCAGATATTGACCTAAGCTTGAAAGGGAAAATATCTAACGAGATTTTGTCGAATATTCTTTCTGATATTGATGAACTAAACACGCCTTATCTTTTTGATATCTCTATTTATGAGAAATTGACTTCTAAAGAATTGATCAGTCAGATAGATAAATACGGGAAGTTGTTTTATAACAGAAACTACCTCGACTAAGCAAATATCCTTTTTTTAGATTTATAAAAAAAATACTCTTGATTTTTATTGATATCTTTGCAAAAATATATAACACACCTGTAAATACAGAAACATGGATAAAAGATTGGAAGAATTTAAGCGCCTGCTTGATATCATGGACGAACTGAGAGTGAAATGCCCATGGGACAGTAAACAAACAAATCAGAGCCTTCGTACACTTACTCTAGAAGAAGTTTATGAGCTTACAGAGGCTGTTGCTGATGAAAATGATGACGAAATTAAAAAAGAACTTGGAGATATCTTACTGCATATTGTGTTTTACGCCAAGATAGGAGAGGAGAATGGAACTTTCAATATCGAAGATGTAATTAAAGGTATAAATGAAAAGCTAATATTCCGTCATCCACATATATTTGGTGATGTAAAAGTTTCATCAGCGAAAGATGTTGAAGAAAATTGGGAAAGAATTAAACTTAAAGAAGGTAAGAAAAAGACTGTTTTAGGAGGAATACCTAAAGGATTGCCAGCTTTAGTGAAAGCTCATAGAATTCAAGATAAAGCCCGTGGTGTTGGTTTTGATTGGGACGAAAAAGAACAGGTTTGGGAAAAAGTTCTTGAAGAATATCATGAGCTGATGGAAGAAGTTAGAACTGCCAATGAAGAGAGAGTGGAAGAAGAATTCGGCGACTTTATGTTTTCAATAATTAATGCCGCTCGCTTGTATGGAATAAATCCGGAAAATGCTCTGGAAAAAACTAATAAAAAGTTTATTAAACGATTTAACTATCTTGAAAATAGAACAATCTCTCAAGGGCATGATTTAAAAAATATGAGCCTAGACGAAATGAACGAAATTTGGGAAGAAGCAAAAAAACAATAAAGATTCGTTATTGTAGCCAACAGCCAATAGTCAACAGCCAACAGCCAAGATGATAGTAAATTTTATATATAGTTCAATTGATTTTCTGTTTTTTTTGCCAACAGGGGTTTATGCTTTATTTATTATTTGCTTTATTGTTCAAATTTCATTTTATACTTTTCTACATACTTCAAAAATATATCCAAGATCAGGTAAACGTAAAAAAGAGTCTGACGTCGAAAAATCTGTTTCTGTTATAATTGCAGCTAAAAATGAATCTGAAAATTTGAAAAAGTTTTTGCCAAAAGTGTTGGAGCAGGAATATGATAGTTTTGAAGTGATTGTAGTTGATGATAATTCTGACGATGAAACTCAAAAAATACTTTCTGATTTGTTTGAAAAATATTCCCATTTAAAATGTCTGAAAATAAAAGAGTCTAGGGGTAAAAAATATGCTTTATCACAAGGAATAAAAGAATCAAAACACGATTATTTATTATTTACCGATGCAGATTGTTATCCGCTATCTCGTTTTTGGATTAAAGAAATGAGTAAGGCGTTTGGTGAAGAAACTCAGATGATTTTGGCTTATGGTCCGTATGAAAACAATAATAAATTTGCTGAATCATTCGTTGCTTACGATACATATCAGATAGCTTTGCAGTATTTTTCGGCATCTTCTGTCGGGATTAATTATATGGCAGTAGGAAGAAACATGGCGTATAAAAAGGAGTTGTGGGAATCTGTATCAGGTTTTGATTCGCATAAGGATGTAATGTCAGGTGATGATGATTTATTTGTTGCAGACGCAGCAAATTATAATAATGTTAGCTTGTGTGTTAATAAGCGAGCCTTTACTTACTCTGTACCAAAGAAGACAATCCTAAAATATATTAAACAAAAATCCAGACATGTGTCTACATCAAAGTATTATAGTAGTTTTGCAAAATTGTACTCGAGTGTAGAGATTCTAAGCAGATCGTTGCTTTTTGTCACTTTTGTTACACTTTTACTTACAGACCTAAGAATTTATGCAATTTCATTTATTCTTTTTAGGGGTTTGTATTTGTATTTGATAGGAAAACGAACTCGAAAACAATTTAATGTCAAAATCAAATTTTATTATTTTATTTTATTTGATATCTTTGCACCGGTTTTTTATTTGATGGTCGTAATTTATAACCGTTTCATATACAAGTCAAAAACATGGTAGAAAGAAGTAATTTTTCATCAAAAGCACAGAAGGATTTAGAGATAATTGACCTTGCTCTTAAAGGAGAGGAACGTGCTTATGCGGAATTGCTAGATCGCTATCAGGATTCCATTTATTTCCTTTTGTTAAAGAAAATTGGTAATCAAAACGATGCTGAGGATTTAACGATGGAAACTTTTGGAAAAGCATTTAATAACTTAGCTCAGTATACTCCGGTTTATGCTTTTAGTACGTGGTTGTTTAGAATAGCTATTAACAATTGTATCGATTTTGTTCGTAAAAAAAGAATCAGACCTCAGTCTTTTGATTCTGGGGTAGATTTTCACGATCCTGATAATTCAAATTTTGAGAGTAAAAATCTAAATCCTGAAGATTTGGTTATTAAAGAGCAAAAAGCTGTGGAGTTAAGGAAAATGATTAAAACCTTAAAACCACGATATGCTCGTCTTATCGACTTAAGGTACTACAAAGAACTTAGCTACGAGGAAATTGCTCAGGAAATGCAACTTCCATTAGGTACAGTTAAGGCCCAATTGTTTAGAGCGAGGGAATTACTCGCTCCAATGGTAAATGCTAAAAATGACAAGATTTAATATGCAATCATATTTAGTAGAACACTTTCCTGAAATTTCCGAAAAACAACTAAAGCAACTCGAAAAGTTGGCAAAAGTTTTTCCTGTCTGGAACGAAAAAATCAATCTGGTTAGTCGTAAAGATATTGATCAGTTGTTTGTGAGACATATCTTACACTCTTTGGCTATTGCCAAAATTGTAAAGTTTCCCGATAACTCACGAATAATTGATGTTGGAACTGGTGGAGGTTTTCCGGGGATTCCATTAGCAATAATGTATCCTGAATGTCAATTCGATTTAGTAGATAGTATTGGTAAAAAAATTGGAGCCGTAGAGGGAATTGCTGATGAGATTGGTCTTTCAAATGTAAGTGCTATAAAATCACGTGCCGAGAATCTTCCCGGTAAATATGATTTTGTTATTAGTAGAGCAGTTACTGCATTCCCTCGGTTTGTTGAACTAACTAAGGATTTATTTGTTAAAAAGAAAGACAATATTGATAGAGGAACATATTATTTGAAAGGTGGTGATTTTGAATCTGAACTTGTTGGATTGAAAGGAGTTAAAGTTTATAATCTCCTTGATTTCTTCGATTTCGACTTTTATGAAACAAAGAAAATAATCTTCTTACCGTCTAAAAGGTAAAAAATATGAAAATTTGTTTTGTTTCCCAAATAAAAATACTATTTTTGCAGTCCGATTTAAAATTGATAACGATTAAAAAAATATAACAAATGAAAAGGACATTCCAACCTTCAAATAGAAAAAGAAGGAACAAACACGGTTTCAGAGAAAGAATGGCTTCAGTAGAAGGTCGTAAAGTCTTGGCTAGAAGAAGAGCAAAAGGAAGAAAAAAATTAACAGTTTCTGACGAAGGTCGTCATAAAAGATAGTTTTTTGTCTGACAAAAATATTTTGGCAAGCTGTTTGCATTACGCAAGCAGCTTTTTTTGTGCTTAATATTATGAAAGTGTAAAAAAGGCAGTAATATTCTTTGTTTTAGCAAAAATAAAGTATATTTGTGATGATAAAATTATGTTTAATTAATGCCTTTCGATTATGAAACAAATTACAATTTTGATTTGTGCTATGATTCTTTCAGTAGGATTGTTCGCACAAGATGAGGTAGATATGTTATCGAAACGCGGAGAAAATATTTTGCCTAAATCAGGTGAAATGGCTTTAGGTATCGATGCGATGCCAGTTCTCGGCTATTTTGGTGACATGTTTAATGGTACAGTTGGTAATAATACCAACTTTGGATTTATTAACGGTATTTACAATGCTAATAGTATTTATGTAAAGTACTATCTTGAAGATCAAGTAGCAATTCGTGGTGCTGTTCGTATTGGACATCAAAACTGGATGGACAAAGAGAATGTTATGATGGATCAACAAATTCCAGATCCTTTAATGACAGTTACTGATGTTATGACAACTAACCGTACAAATATCGGTATTGGAGCTGATTATTTAATGTATCGTGGTAAAGGTCGTGTTCAAGGTTATTATGGTGGTGGTGCTTTTGTAAACTACAACACTTGGGCAAATACTTATGAGTATGGAAATGCTATGACTACAGAATTTAACTCACCAAACTTTTATGACTTCGCTATTGCTAATGAGGTTAGTGGTAGTGAAAGAATGCTTGAAAATGTTAATGCAGGAAACTTAGGTGTAACTGTAAGAGGTGTTGTTGGTGTTGAGTATTTCTTTGCTCCAAAAATCTCTGTTGGTGGTGAAATGGGCTTAGGCTTTAACACAAACAAAGATGTGCGTAATGGATACCAAACTGTAGAGCGTTGGACAGGTACTGATATTGAAGTTGAAACAACTGAAAATGCTAATGATAGCTTTATCGGAGTTGATACTTTTACTTCAGGTTCATTGTTCCTAATGTTCCACTTTTAAAAATCAAATGAAAAAGAGTAATAATTTAAAAAATTAATGTTATGAAAAATATTATTTCAATTATGTTAGTCGCTGCTTTCGGCGTAATGTTAGTATTCACAGGTTGTAAAGAAGAAGAATATACTCCAGAACCATTAGCAGAAGTTACTGTAGAAGGACAAGTTTTAACTGAATTAGATTTAACTAATGCTGTTTCTGAATTTGTACCTGCTGGAACAAGAATTATTTTTAGAATTAATGCAGCTGATCTTGTTGCTGTTCCTGAAGCTGGTTATAACTACCAAACTATACAACGTGAAACAACAGTTGGATCTGATGGTACATTCACAATTAAATTACCTGCTGTTAACTTTAATGCTGTTGGTGTAGAAGTTGAGCTTGTTGAGTTTGTTGCAGAGCAAACTATTGCTGCAGATAATAAAAAAGATATGGTTTTCTCTACTTTTAATAACTATGACTTTAATATTACTGAAGGTGAAGCATACTATTTTGTTTATAATTACAACAATACTGTATTGTATGAGTACTAGAATTTTGTAAAACTTATTATAAAATGCTGTTTCATTTTGGAGCAGCATTTTTTTTATATAACCATATATAGAAAAGCAAAAAAGTGGCAAATGGTACCTCCCAGTATTGTTAAATGCCAAATGCCGTGACCAAAAGGAATCCTTCTAATTAAATAAAACGCAACCCCCGCACTATAGCTTAGGCAACCAGCTAGTAGAAACCATAATGTTATTCCTGAGGCATTTTTTATTAACGGAACTATCGCAATCAGGATTGTCCATCCCATAATTACATAAAGCCATGCCGATATCTTGCGTTCCTGATTGCTTCCTCCGTAAAAGAAAAGCTTGTAAATTACTCCGCAGATAGCAAACCCCCAGATTAAACCAAAAATTACCCATCCAAACGCTCCGTGTAAAGTAACTAAACTTATTGGAGTGTAAGTTCCTGCTATCAAAACATAAATCATAGAGTGATCCCATAGATTTCGTCTCGACTTCTTTCTAAGGTCTTTAGAGCTATGATAAATCGTTGATGATAAATATAATGCAATCATCGTAGATCCAAAAATACTGAAACTTACAATCTTCCACACATTGCCTTCAATAGATGCAAAAACAACAAGTATGACCAAACATGCTATTGCAATCATAATCCCAACACCATGACTGATGCTATTGAAAATTTCTTCTGCTTTTTTTAGTTTCTTTGACTTACTCATAATTATAAATTCTGTCAAAATAATAACTCTCTAAGTTAGTTTTTATTTTCTTATTTCAAATAATTTCTTATATTTATACATAATTTTGACTGATGAAAGAGGAATTTCTACATTATATTTTTCGCAATAGATTATGGGATAAGAATTTTATGCAATTGTCTGATGGTAGACAGTTTGAAATTCTTGATGTTGGTGAATATAATCTGGATTCTGGCCCCGATTTTTTTAATGCTAAAGTTAAAATTGAAGGTGATGTCTGGGTAGGGAATATCGAAATACATGTCGATTCTTCCGATTGGTACAAACATAAACATCAGAATGATTCTGCGTACTCAAATGTTATTTTACATATCGTTTACAAGCATAGTAAGCCTGTTTTTATAAATGAGAGCGAAGAGATCCCTGTATGGGAGATAGTTTTTCCTCAGATTTTATTTAACAAATATTCTGAACTTAAAGGTAACGAAAAACAAATTCCATGTGAAGATTATTTTGAGATGGCTGATAAGCTTAAAATAGCAATTTGGCTAGAAAAAATGGGCGTTGAAAGACTAGAACATAAATGTGAAGTAATAGATAAGTATCTCGAATTATCTAATAATGATTGGGAGCATGCTTTTTATGTGAGTTTATGTCGTAGTTTTGGAGCAAAGGTAAATGCTTTTTCATTCGAGCAACTGGCTATCAATAGTCCGTTAAAGCTTATAAGAAAGTATTCTGATGATAGAATAAAACTTGAAGCATTACTTTTTGGACAATCAGGATTATTAAAGATTGCTGTTGTTGATGAATATGTGTTAAAACTAAAAAAAGAGTATGATTACCTAAGGAAACTACATGGATTAAAACCTATGCTTGTTGAGATTTGGAAATTCTCAAAATTACGACCATCAAATTTACCCCAAATAAAGATTGCTCAATTGGTTTCTGTTCTTTCACAATTTCAGGGATTATTTTCTATGCTTATCGATAGTCCAGAATATCAGAAGTTGAGAAAATCTGTCAAAATTAATGTCAGTGAATATTGGAAAACGCATTATGTTTTTGGTAAGTCAGTTGTAAGAACGAATAGTGGTTTTGGGAAAATATCTTTTGATACTTTGATAATAAATACTATAGCTCCATTTGTTTACAGGTATTCAAAAAATAATTCTGATAATCAAGGTTCTGAAATTTATACTAAACTTTTGGGTGGAATTTCTCCAGAAGATAATCGTGATACAAGGGGATGGGAAAAACTTGGTTTAAAAGCTGATGATGCGTTTGGTTCACAGGCATTAATTCATCTTAAAAGAGATTATTGTGATAAGCGTAGATGCCTCAAATGCCAAATTGGCAAGGAAATTATGCAACATTTGATAAGTTTATAAGTTAAATTATTGATGCATTTATTTAAACAAGATGTATAAAATCGTAACTTTGCAATAATGAAGAAAATTTTGTCGATAATATTAGTATTGTTTCTTGCAATTGAGTTGTTTGCAACACATAATCGTGCTGGAGAAATAACATATCGTCAAATTTCTGATTTAACTTTTGAAATTACTGTAATTACATATACCGCAACCGGGCCAAGTTGGACCGCTGATCGACCTGAGTTAGAAGTAGAATGGGGTGACAATACCAGTAGTATTTTGCCAAGATCGGAGGAGATTTTTTTACCCGATTACTACAAGCGAAATAAATATGTAGGAACTCATACTTTTCCTGGTCCTGGGATATACGTAATTGTTGTAGAAGATCCGAATAGAAATCTTGGTGTAAGTAATATCCCAAATTCTGTTAATACGATTTTTTCTATCTCAACTACTATGTTGATTAACTCAGAATTAGGAACAAATAATACTCCGGTTTTAACGCAGCCACCTGTAGATAAGGCAGCTGTTGGCCAGATTTTTGTTCATAATCCCGGAGCATACGACCCTGATGGCGATAGCTTATCTTATAAACTGACAACCTGTAGAGCAGAAAATGGAGAGCCAATAGAAGGATATACTTTACCAGATGCATCTAATTCTTTGACAATTGATGAAATTACAGGTGACTTGGTTTGGGATACACCAGTTTATGCTGGTGTTTATAATATTGCAATGTTGATAGAAGAGTGGCGATCTGGGGTGAAAATTGGTCAGATTATAAGAGATATGCAAATCGAGGTTTATGAGTCTAATAATACACCTCCTAAAGTACATGCAGACGATATTTGTATCGAAGCCGATTCTCTATTGCGGTATAACTTTACTGCAACAGATGCAGATAATGATTTTATTATTCTTTCTGCTAATGGTGCTCCTTTTGAAATACCAGGTTCATCAGCATCATTTTATCAGTCATTGTCTGCTCCAGGATATGCCGAGGGTGAATTTACCTGGCAAACTCAATGTAATTATGTCAGAAAACAACCTTATACCTTAAATATCAAAGCAGAAGACGATAGTTCACCTGTTAGCCTTGCTGATATTAATAACCTGAATATTTCTATTGTAGGGCCAAAAGTAGAAAATGCAATGATTTCTGCTACTACAAATGTAATTTCTCTTGTGTGGGATGAGAATTATTGTACAAATGCAATTGGCTATAATATTTATCGAAGGATTACTCCTTCTGGATTTGTGCCAGATTATTGTGAAGTTGGAGTGCCAGAAGATATTGGATATGTCAAAATTGATTTTGTTGAGGGCTATTCTGCTACTGACTATGATGACATGACTGTTTCACAAGGACATGAGTATTGCTATCTTATCACAGCTGTTTTCCCTGATGGTGCAGAAGGTTATGCCTCAGATGAAGTATGTGCTACTCTAATTCGAGGTATTCCAACAATTACTAACGTGAGTGTAAACTCTACTGACGAAGAAACAGGGGAAATATATGTTGCATGGGCAAAACCAACAGAAGTTGATATTGCCGAAGCTCCAGGACCATATCAATATGTATTGTACAGGTCTAATGGCTTTTATGGAGAAGATCTTATTGAAATTGCAGTTTTTGATGATATAAATGATACAACTTTTGTTGACACAGATCTTGACACAAAGAATTCTGCCTGGTCGTACCAAGTTGAGTTCTTTAATAATGAACCCGGAAATAGATTTCTAATTGGAACACCGCATATAGCTTCATCTGTTTTTATTGATTTTCAACAAATGGAAAATGCATTGCAATTAAATTTCAATAAAAATACTCCTTGGATAAATTCAGAGTATACTGTGTATAGATATTCGGAAACTCTTGCTGCTTTTGATTCTGTTGGTACAACCGGTGCTGAGTCATATGTCGATGATAACCTGATTAACGGGAGAGAATACTGTTATTATATCAGGTCAACTGGTTCTTACTCTGTCGATGGGATTATTAATCCAATTATTAACTTGTCTCAGGAAAATTGCGAAGAAGCAATTGATACAACTCCTCCTTGTCCTCCATATATGAGTGCTGTTAGTAATTGCGACTCTGTAAGTTTTAGTATTGATTGGGATTATGAGGACACATGTTATAATGACGTTAAAGAATATAGAATATATTATACTCCATATTTGGATGATAATTTTCTACTAATTCATGCTGCAGAAGCAACAAGCTCTGGTTTTATTTTTTATCCTGAAATTGGTATGGCTGGTTGTTTTTATATGACGGCTGTTGACTCTTTTAGTAATGAGAGTTTTGTGTCAAATAAAATTTGTCTTGACGATTGTACATATTACGAATTGCCAAATGTTTTTACTCCAAATGGAGATGGAATACACGATATGTTTCAACCATTTTTTCCTTATTTCTTTGTTGAGAAAGTTGATATGCAAATATATAATCGCTGGGGACTATTGATGTTTGAAACCGACGATCCAGATATTAACTGGGATGGACGAAATCAAAAGAATGGTAAGATTGTTACTGATGGAGTTTATTATTATATCTGTGATGTGTATGAGCAGCGTCTGACAGGTGTTGAGGTAAGACATTTAACGGGCTTTATTCATATTTTTAGTGCAATTGACGTAAATCCCGTGCAAGAATGATAAAAAGGTTTATAAATATCATTATTCTTTTTTTAGTGTCATCAGTAATGATGGCGCAAACCCTTGAACAGGATATTTATTGGCGTGCATTAAATTATTCGGATAATAACCAGAAGCAGTTAGCCTGGGAGTTATTAAAAACACAGCCTGATTGTTTGGAATGTACTAAATTAGCAGCTGATATCTGTTATAATAATGATGATTCTTTTGAAGCAATTAAACTTTACAAAGAAATTGTAAGATACGAGCCTTCCTTTGCATACTTTATGTTGTCAGTAGTTTATGCAGGAATGGGATTTACTGAGGAAAGTATTGCATATTTAACAAAACACTTTGAGAGTTCAAATCCAAAATATTATTCGGAGATATTATCTTATGATGAGTTTGATGAAATAAGTAACTCACAGGAATGGAAAGAATTTTGGAGTGAAGATAGATATTCGGAATATGATTTAAAGATAGAAGAAGCTCAGTATTTAATGAAAATTGAGGATTATAACACAGCTCTAAGTATTTTAGAAAGCTTATCATATCGTTCGAAGCGCGAATATATTTATTATTTAATAGCAAGTGTGTATTCTGAGTATAAGAATTATACGGAGGCTTTGCAATATCTGAATCTAGCAATTGAATATGATAAGGATTTTGTGAAAGCTCTGATTTTAAAACGAGATATAGAATTGATTAACGAATCATACGAGGCAGCACTTTTAACTAATGCGCAATTATTGAGTTGTGAACCTCTTAATTCTGGTCATTTATACATGCAAGCAGAGATCCTTCTTAAGAATAATCAGTCTATAGAAGCCGAAGAGTATATCGATTTATATTTGAAATATTTCCCAAACGATGAGCAGGCAAACCATTTGAAAACACAGATTTTATCTGGTGGAGAAGATTATCGTAAAGCTCTAATAAATCTTAATTTGTTGATTGACCAAAATCCTTCACAAGCTGAGTATTTTGTAGACCGTGCCGATATTTATTACAAACTAGAATCATGGCGTTTTGCATCTGCTGATTATTCTATGGCATTAGATATTGACCCAACTTCCGACCATGCCTGGTACCATTACGGAATGTGCCAGTACAATCTTAATAATAACAAAAAAGCTTGCAACGCATGGCAAAAAGCGGCAAATATGAAAAATCGTGAAGCTGCGGATATGTTGTTTGAGTTTTGTGAGTAATTGTATTATTTACATTTTAAACCACGTATGATTTGATGATAATTACACTTTGTTCGAATACTCTACATTAACCCAAACAACAATATTGAGCTTTTATGATTAAAATAAATTTAAATCTAGTACTTATGCGGGAGGTGTACCTTCAGCATTAGAAACAACAGCATCAATTTGAATTAAAGCATCCATTGGGATATCTGAAACACCAATTACTGTACGTGCTGGAAGATCACCATTAAAGAATGTTGTATAAACTTCATTTATCGCCTCAATATCAGCGATGTTTTTAAGTGCGATATTTATTTTTACTGTATCGTCCATCACATGATCCACACTTTCAATAATTGCCTTAATGTTTTTTAAACATTGCTCAGCCTGTTCTTTAATACCACCAGCTACAATATTTCCAGATTTTGGATCTAAAGGTAATTGACCTGAAATATGATTGTAGTGAGAAAAAGCCACAGTATGAGAGTAAGGTGCTTTAGGTGCATTATCTGTATTGTTTGCTTCTATTACAAGTAAACGAGAGTCTTCAGCAAGTTGTGGTGGAGTACCATCGCCATGTGAAACAGCTGCATCGATTTGTACTAATGCATTTATAGGTAAAGCAGAAGCTTTAACTATTGTGCGTGCAGGCACATAGTTTGGGAAAAACTTCGCACAAACTTCGTTTACAGTCTCAATATCTGAGATGTTTTTTACAAAAATACCTGTTTTAACAATATCGTTCATAACGTGATCAATACTTTCTAAAATTGCTTTAATATTGCTTAGGCATTGATGTGTTTGTTCTTTAATCCCACCTTCTATAATATTCCCAGATTTTGGGTCTATAGGTAATTGAGCTCCAATATTATTGTAATGAGAAAAAGCTACAGTTTGTGTGAATAAGCCTTTTGGCGCATTTTCTGTATTTCTTGCAACTTTTATAAGATCACAAGGAGCTTGTGGGGCTGTGCCTTCACCGTTTGAAATGAGAGCATCAATTTGCACCAAAGCATCATCCATAGGTAAAGCTGCAACTTCAACTATTGTTCGTGTAGGAACATAGTTTGAAAAGAATGTTGAATAAACTTCGTTTACAGCTTCAATATCAGAGATGTTTTTAAGGAATATATTTAATTTCACAACATCATCCATAACATGATCGATACTTTCTACAATTGCCTTAATGTTCGCTAAGCACTGTTTTACCTGCTCTTTAATGCCACCATCTACAATTTTACCAGATCTTGGATCGATAGGTAATTGTGCTGAAAAGTTATTGTAATGAGAAAAAGCTACTGTTTGTGTAGATACAGAACTTTTTGGGGCATTCTCCGTGTTCCTTGAATTTTTAATAATTACATCACTCATATTAATTTCTTCTTTTAGTTTATTACTTGCATCTTCTTATCAATAACAAACTTAGTAAAATAAATTGGTAATGTTGTACTAAAAAATAATATCTGTCTTTTTTTGTGATGGGTAGATGAATAATACAAATTCTAAATAGTGTTTAAATAGCAAAAATTTAAAATCAAGGTTGTAAAATTCGACTAAGTATCAACCATGATTGGTAAATCTGTGATTTTTTTGCACTATACAATGCTGGGATCGATACAAACAAGCTTTTCCCATCCCTAAATATTATCTTAATGTTTTGTGGGAATCTTTTAATACTTTCATTAAATTTGAGAATTGAAAAATAATTATTCACTAACACGTTTGATGAAAAATGTTTTTTATAACTATAAGACGTAATTAAACCGACAGTTTGTACTAGATTGTTACTTGTATTTTTTAAAAATGTTTAAAAGAATATTAAAAAAGAGGAAAACACCTGTTGAGAGATATATGGAACATCTTGACAGAATCTTTCAAAAGAAACCTGAGTTTTTTCGAAATGAATCCGAAATTCACGGAATTGCAGGTGTTTCAACTATTGTCTATCGAGATATCCCAGAGAAAGGAATGGTTACTGGAATTACCTATGGGTTATCTCTTGTAAAACACCCTAGTTGGAAATTTGGCCGTCCAGAACTAATGATTACAGTAGATTCCAAAGATATTTCTTGGGCTCAAGTTGCTGGGTATCTAGCAAATGGATTAAGAGGAGATTGTCCATTTTCGTACGGTAACACCATAAATTTCAAAGAGAAAATTTCAGACGACTCTAAGATGGATGCTTTTTTAGTTTTTGCACCTTCTATCATACCAAACAAAAATGACTATATAAATATTGATATTGGAACAGACTACAAAATTAGTATTGCAGGACTCTATCCTATTTATTCGTCGGAAATGAAATTAATCGAAAATTGGGGCTTGGAAAAATTTTGGAAACATCCGGGTTTTGATATGTATAATGTTAACCGAAATCCTATAAATAAGGAATAAAAATGACGACAACGTTTACGAAGTTATAGTCTTAATAGACAAATTGGTTGATGAAAAAGGATATAGTCATTGTTGTATATAGCCTTGCAGTAAATCATAGCTTATGAATAAAAAACGAGTATTTACTAATTGAACTTATGATAAAGCTAGCAATGTTAATGTTTAACTTGGCATTAATCTGAATAATTGATAAAATCATTTTGTTTTTTTATTGTTTTAGAACCACAAAGTCAATAATTTTTGCTGCAAGACTAGCGGTTAGCATATCTCTGTCTAATGAGGGGTTTAATTCTGCGATGTCGAATGAGATTACTTTTTTTGTATCGAATAAAAAAGATAACATTTTGAAAACAAAATATGGTGTAAATCCTAATGGTGATGGAGCACTAACACCCGGAGCATAAGCAGAAGAAAAACCATCTAGATCAATTGTAATATATAAGTAGTCATTTTTTTCAATAAATGGGATAAGTCTGTTTTTTAATGCTACAAGCTCTGTATTTGATGATTCGCAATCGTAGTTAATAGCATAATAAATATGATCATTTTTAGCTATTTCGAATAATTCTTTTGTATTTGATTGTTGTTGAATTCCGATTGCAAAATAATCTACACTTTTACCTTTTTTATTTAGTTCAGAAATTATCTGATTGAAAGGGGTGCCTGAATTGCTTCTGTTTTCTACAGGTCTTAAATCAAAATGAGCGTCAAAATTGATTATCCCAATATTCTTTTTGTTATTAGCATCGAAACTATTCCAAATCCCCATAAAGTGACCATAAGATAAATCGTGTCCTCCACCAATAGCAATAGGGAAGATTTTATGTTGAATTAAATTAGAGATGTGGTTAGAAAATAGAGCCTGACAATCTTCTAGTTCTTCATCAATACAAACAATATCACCATAGTCGGCTATTTTTTTATCATCGAAATGGACTGGTAATTTTGCTAATCGCTCTCGTATTGCACTAGGTCCTTTGTCGGCACCAATTCTCCCTCTGTTTCTTCTAACACCTTCATCGCAAACATATCCTACAAGTGCTATGTCAATATCTGTTGAAATAGAGTCTTTTTCGATATCTATTAATTGTATTTCCTGATGCCAATATTGGTTTTCAATATCAGGATTTGATGGTCGCCCTTCCCAATTCGCTTTATTGGCAGATTTATATTTTGCCTTTAAAGGACTATTCATAGCTCAATTTATTTAGGTGAAAATTTCTAATAAGATTTATTTGATATGTTTTAATATTTGTATTACTATTTTTAAAGTATAGTTTAGAAAAGAGATTTTAGTATGTCGTCTTCTACAATGTTTGGAATGGTTACTTTTAAATTAGGAGTACGTTCCATCTGTCGTTTTATGGCAAATATTGCTTCATCATTTCTTGCCCAACTACGACGAGCAATACCGTTGTTTACATCGTAGAACAACATGTTTTTAAGACGAGATTCTGCTTCCTGGCTTCCGTCAAGAAACATCCCAAATCCACCGTTTATAACTTCGCCCCAGCCAACACCACCACCATTGTGGATCGAAACCCAAGTGGCACCTCTAAAACTGTCACCAATAACATTTTGGATTGCCATATCTGCTGTGAATTTGCTACCATCATAAATATTGGATGTTTCTCTGTATGGAGAATCTGTTCCACTGACATCATGATGATCTCTGCCTAATACTACAGGACCTATTTTCCCAGCTGCAATTGCTTTATTAAAAGCATTCGCAATTTTTATCCTACCTTCTGCATCTGCATATAAGATACGAGCCTGTGAACCTACTACCATTTTATTTTTCTTGGCATTCTTAATCCAAGTTATATTGTCTTGCATCTGCAATTGAATTTCTTCGGGTGAGTTTTCCATGATTTCTTGTAAAACGTGCATTGCAATCATATCTGTTTTATCTAAATCCTCTGTTTTTCCTGAAGTGCAAACCCAACGGAAAGGGCCAAAACCATAATCAAAACACATTGGGCCTAAAATGTCTTGAACATAAGATTTGTATTTAAAGTCAATATTGTTCTTTGCCATTATATCAGCTCCTGCTCTGGATGCTTCTAGTAAAAATGCATTGCCATAGTCAAAGAAATATGTTCCTTTAGTTGTATGATTGTTGATAGATGCTGCATGACGACGCAAGCTGGCTTGAACCTTTTCTTTAAATAATTCTGGTTGCTCTGCTATCAGTATATTTGATTCTTCATAAGAAGTGTCTACAGGATAATAGCCACCAGTCCATGGGATATGTAGAGATGTTTGATCAGAACCTACATGAACAAAAATATCTTCTTTATCAAAGCGCTCCCAAATATCTACAATGTTGCCAATATATGCGATTGAAACAACCTCATTGTTTTTTTGAGCTATTTTTACTCTAGTTATCAATTCATCCATAGAGTCTATTAAGATATCAACCCAACCTTGCTCATATCGTTTCGTTGCAGCTTTTGGATTTACTTCAGCTGCAATAGTAATGCATCCAGCAATGTTTCCAGCTTTCGGTTGAGCTCCACTCATTCCTCCTAAACCGGCAGTTAGAAAAATCTTACCTGCTGGAGTTTCTCCTTTTTTTAATATTTTGCGGAAAGCATTCATTACTGTAATCGTGGTGCCATGTACAATGCCTTGGGGACCAATGTACATAAAGGAGCCTGCTGTCATTTGTCCATATTGAGAAACTCCAATAGCATTGAATTTTTCCCAATCATCTGGGTTAGAATAATTAGGAATTACCATTCCATTTGTTACTACTACGCGTGGTGCATCTTTGTGCGAAGGGAATAATCCCATTGGATGACCAGAATACATATTTAATGTTTGCTCATTAGTCATGTTTGCTAAATATTGCATAGTAAGTAGATATTGTGCCCAGTTTTGAAATACCGCACCATTACCACCATAGGTTATTAACTCTTCGGGGTGTTGTGCAACTTTGGGGTCTAAATTATTTTGTATCATTAACATAATACTCGCTGCTTGGTGGCTTTTTGCAGGGTATTCTTGTATTGGGCGCGGATAAATATCATAATCAGGCTTGAAACGATACATGTAAATGCGACCGAAATCTTGTAGTTCATGAGCAAATTCAATAGATAATTCTTTATGCCATTTATTTGGAAAATAACGCAAAGCATTGCGAATTGCTAATTGTTTTTCTTCAATTGATAATATGTCTTTTCTTTTAGGTGCTCTATTGGCATCTTTTGGATAAGACTTATGTTTTGGTAAATTCGATGGTATACCTTGCAATATTTGTTCTTTAAATGTCATAGTATGATGTTTATAAATTCTATTAAATTTCGTGTAAATATTAATTAATGTAAAATTATATTTACTTTTGATGCCAAACAATACTAATATTGCTAGATAATGATAACTACAGGTAATCAATTGGAGTATAGACATTTTAAATATTTTTTAGCAGTAGCTAAAGAATTGCATTTCAGAAAAGCAGCTGAACAGTTGTATATTTCTCAGCCTGGATTAAGTCGGCAAATTAAAAATATGGAGGATGATTTAGGGTTTAAGTTATTTGAGCGACACAACCGTAAGGTGGAACTAACTAAAGCCGGGAGTTATCTTCAAAGGGAGTTAATTGCAAATTTCAAGCGTTTAGATGATGTTTTACATCAATCAAAATTGATTAGTGAGGGTATTGAAGGTAATTTGAAATTAGCATATGTTGGTTCTGCTATGCAAAAAATAATCCCTGACTTATTATTAAAATTTAGAAATACTAATTCTAATGTTCTGCTAAATTTAGCAGAACTTGATAATCAAGGTCAAGTGCAAGCATTGTTGAATGAAGAGATTGATATTGGTTTTGTTAGATTGGAGCGTGTTCCAAAAGGATTAGAGATACATTCCGTTATTGAAGAAACTTTTTCATTGGTATTGCCAGAGAATCACCCGATAAGTGCATCTAATTTTGAGAATTTGTCACAGTTAAAAGATGAGCACTTTATTTTGTTTGATGCATCATACAGTGAGTCGTATTACGAAAAAGTGATGCAAATTTTTGATGATAACAATTTTTACCCGACAATTTTGCATTCAACTGTAAATGCAAGTTCAATTTATCGTTTGGTAGAGAATGATTTTGGTATTTCTATAGTACCTACCTCATTACAATATGGGTATAATCTTGCTGTTAAATTTATTGAATTGAATAATATTCCTCAGCGAACAACATTAAAAATTGTATGGAATAGCAGAAATACTAACCCTATCTTGAAAGGCTTTCTAAATGTCGTAAATAACCATGTGCAAAATGTGTAATTTTGTAAAATAGGATTGAAAATTGTTGCCCCCCCCAGATATTATTTCTATTTGATAAATCTGGAATAAAGATTGAATTTTTTAAGTGTTTTAATGTTTTATTATTTCGTAAACAGAGTTCCTTTCGACAGGAATAAAGCCCACATTCTTAATCAGTTCTCGGATTTCAGTTTCGCTCATATCAGGCTTTTGTTCTTTGCTGCCAGCCATAGAATAAATTCTTGTGGAATTACTAATGGTTCCGTCAATATCGTCTGCTCCGAATGATAGGAATAATGAGGCATTTTCTTTTCCGCACATTGGCCAGTATGCTTTTAAGTGTGGGATATTGTCAAGGAAGATTCGTGAAATAGCATAGGTTTTAAGTTCGTCAAGAAGAGATGTTTCTGTTTCTACATTTAAGTCATTACCAAAAACCTTGTATTTGAGTGGAATAAAACAATTAAAACCATTTGTTTCATCTTGTAAAATTCTAAGTTTATTCATGTGGTCGACTCTGTCTGAGAACGATTCTATATGTCCAAAAAGCATTGTGCTATTTGTAGATAATCCTAGTGTATGAGCTTCATTATGGATTCTTAGCCAAGTTTCTGCATTGGTTTTTTCGGGGCAGATGGTTCTACGTATATTGTTGTTAAGTATTTCTGCTCCACCACCAGCAAGAGAGTTAAGACCAAATTCTTTAAGTTCATGTATTGTTTCCAGAGAGCTACAGTTGTTGGTTTTTGCAAAGTATTCAATTTCAACAGCAGTAAAGGCTTTGATATGTATTTTAGGGAAAACCTTTTTAATTTCTGAAAACAGTTCACAATAAAATTTTGTTGTTTTATCAGGATGTAAACCACCAGTGATATGAACTTCTGTAATATCATTTAATTTTGAATCTTTTAAAATGTGTAGAACATCGTTTATTTCTAAATCCCAACATTCCGGGTCTCCTTTTTCGCGATAAAACGAACAGAATTTACATTTGTTGATGCATCGATTTGTAATTTCTAAATGTGTGTTTTTATTGAAGAATACATTATTGCCGAATCTTTTTTTTCTAATATGATCTGCGAGATAAGCACAAAAAGCAAGTGAGGAATGTGAAAATAAATAATTTGCATCCTCAACACTTATTCTAGAATTGTTGAAGATTTTTTCAGCAATTTGTTGTTCGGTTTTAGTATTTGATTTAAACAATTCGTCCATATATGCAAAGATAAACAGTGTTTTTATTACTTTTGTTATTGTTACCAATTATTTTTTATGGATATAAAAAGATATAGATATTTTGGAATTTCTGTTTTAGTTTTAATTTTTATTGTAGTGCTGTTTAAATTTGTGCATTATGTTGAAAATGAGGGCTTTAATCCGACTGATGAAGGTGTTGTTCTTGCACAGTCCTGGAGGTTAGTTAATGGACAGATTCCACACAAAGATTTTGTGTCTATACGACCTGCTGTTAGTGGGTTTTTGCATACTATAAATTTTGTAATCCCTGGTGCTTTAGTTTCAAATGCTAGGTGGTTTGTTTTACTTCAGTTTTTTCTGATTGCTGCCGTTATGTCTGGATTTTTATTTAGTATAATCAATAAAAGCAGGATAGAGAAACTAGGAGGGATGTACTTTGCTGCTCTGCTTATATCCGGATTTACAATCACTGTGCTTAACTATAATTTGTATTCATGGACTACTATTGATGCTGTATTTTGGTCGGTAATGGCATTACCTTTGGTATTATCTAAAAAACGCTGGCAAATAGCATTAGGCTTGTTCTTTACGTCTCTGGCAGCATTGTCGCGACAAACTTTTGCGGTAATTTGCCTCGCTGGGTTTGTTTATGTTTTTATAAAAAATCGTAAGCAATTTGTTAAATATCTACTTATATTTATACTTGGAGCATTACCATTTGTTTTTTATTTAATAATGTTGCTCGTAAACAATGCGTTGCCTGATTTTATAAGTCAAATGACTGGACGAACAGAATTTTTTGAAACAGCAATTTTACAATTTATAAAGAAGTTTGTTGTTAGTTTAAGCTTACCATTAAATATTGTTTGTTTGTTTATTTGTGTTTTCTTGTATTTAAAGCGGAAGTCGGGTTTGGTGGAAATGTTTATTGAGCGAAAACTACACGTTTTGCTTGCGATTGCATATTTGTTGTTTGCCATATTTGTTCCGATAAAACATTTTATAAAATCAGAGATTGATATTTATAGCTTACCATTTGATTTATTTTATCTGAGTTTGTTCTTTATGGTTTTTCATTATCTGATTTTGCCTGAACATAAGAAACTTAGATTGGTGATGTTATCTGTACTCATTATATCTTGGACATCTGCAATATCTTTAGGAGATAATTCTCCAGTATTTGCATCTGGGATATTGTTTATTTCTCTTATTGTGCTATGCTTTGATGTTTTATCTGACGCAAGTACTAAAACAAAAAATATTATTACTAATCGTTATGTTTTAATGTTTCTTGCTATTGGAATCTTTGTATTAGGATTATATAGTCAGCCACGTGTAAATTACCGGGATTTATCTTTTAATAAACTGGAGGATGGATTGAATGAATCTTCTAAAAATTTTGGTGACATAAAAACGAATGGAAATCTCGTAGATTATTACAATGAGTTAACAGCTATATATGAATCTCTAGATTCTTCTTTGAATAGAACAATTGTTTTTCCAAATAATGCAATGTTTTATCCACTTATGAGAACTAAGAATCCTTCGTCTTTGGATTGGCTTAATTATTACGAATATGTAGGACAAGAGGATAGAATAAGGGCAGAGTTTATGGTTTTAATGGCTGAGCCTAAAATGTATTTTATTGTTGATAAGATTGATCTCAGATTATTGAAGGATGGGCTTGTAGCAAAAGAGTATAATCAAATGGATATTGTGTTTGATATGATTAATGAAAATTGCAAAATATTACCTATAGAATCGGAGTATTTTACTGTATATACTACAATTGATTAAACTTAGTGTTTGTGCATGAGATTGTAGGTAATTATTTTGATCGGAGATTAACTTTCTGACAAGTTAAGATATAATGAATTACTTGACTGACAAACAGCAATACTATATCTTTAATAAACTTTTTAAAAGCACTTAATCAAAACAAAAACGCCCCTTAAAAAGGAGCGCTTTAAGAATTTTATTTTATCGATTAAGCGTGATTAGCTTCGAATTCTTTCATTGCAGCAACAAGAGTTTCAACGTCTGCCATTGTGGAAGCATTGTATGTGCTGGCTCTAAATCCACCAACATCTCTATGTCCTTTAATTCCAATACAATTCTTTGTTCCAGCAAAGCTAATAAATTCAGCCTCTAAATCTTTGTATTGCTCTTCCATTACAAAAATAATGTTCATTCTAGATCGATCTTCTTTTGCTACTGTTCCTTTAAACATTTTACTGTCGTCGATAGCATTATAAAGAAGGGTTGCTCTATCATCAGCCAATTTATTCATAGCATCTAGTCCGCCCATTTCTTTAACCCAAGCAAGAGTTTCGCGACAAGCGAAGATATTTACACAAGGAGGTGTGTTAAACATAGATCCTTTGCTCATGTGAGTTGCATATTTAAGCATTGTAGGAATTTGACGATCAGCAACTTTTTCGAGCATATCGTTGCGGATAATTACGAAAGTAACACCTGCTGGTCCCATGTTTTTCTGTGCACCACCATAAATCATAGCATATTTTGAAACATCAACAGGGCGACTTAATATATCAGATGACATATCTGCAATTAGTGGAGCATCAAAATTATAATCTTCTAAGATTTCTGTTCCGCTAATAGTATTATTTGTTGTAATGTGTACGTAATCAACATCTGAAGGCACATTAAGATCTTTAGGGATGTAAGTAAAGCCTTTGTCTTTTGAAGAAACTTCTACAACTTCTCCCCACATTTTTGCTTCTTTGATAGCTTTGTTTGACCATGTTCCAGTATTAAGATAGAATGCTTTCTTTTTCATGAAGTTATAAGGAATCATGCAAAATTGCATACTTGCTCCACCACCTAAAAATAGAATAGTGTAGTTTTCAGGAATGTCTAAAACCTCTTTAAATAAAGCTACTGCATCATCCATTACAGCCTGAAAATCTTTACTTCTGTGAGATACTTCAAGAATTGATTGTCCACTGTTTTCTAATTCAACAATTGCTTTTGAAGTGTTTTCAAGAGTTCTGTCAGATAATTTACAAGGACCTGCATTAAAAATGTGCTTTCTCATAATCGTTTTTATTTTAATTATTTATAGTTTCAATTTTCAACAAATGTAGTAAACAATTTTTAAATAAGTTTCAAATTCTTTTATGTTCTATATCATTAAAGATATTTCTATGTTTGATTTATAGTTTATGCCTGATTGTTACATAATTCTACTAGTTTAATCTTTAATTATTTTAACAAACTTACAATCTTGAGATGTTTCGATTCTAAGGATGTACATTCCAGTTGGGATAGATGTGTTTGAAGAAATGTTAAATGTGGTTTTTCCAGATAAGACCTTTTCATTATTAAGAGGGATATCAATAAGTTTTCCTGTAATGTCAAGTAAATATACACTTATGATATCGTTTGTTTTAAAGTAATAATCAAGATAAACTTCATCGATAAACGGATTTGGATATACATTATATTCAGTTTCGATAAAAGAAATTTCATTTCCTGATGTGAAGTCAACAGTAAGCATAACTGGGATGGTTAAAGAAGTATATGGATCGGATATAACCAGATTAGCATTATAGACACCTTCTTCCATATCTGCTGTGTTGTAACTAAGACTTAATTCAAAATCTGAGTCATATGGAATTACATCATGTGAAGGACTTACACTTAACCAGAAGAAATTTTCATTTACAATTTCTATTTCATAGTTTATTTCATGTGGGTTAGAGCCATATCCATCGCCAATGATAATACAATCAAATATTGAAGTTGAAGCAATGTAATCACTTCCGAAAGTAAGGTTTACACTACATGTGGCAGTTTCTCCTTCATGAATTTGTCCGAAAGTTTCTGTAGTTGTCCATATTACATTTGTACTAGAACCTGTGATTCCATTTGAGAAAAGTGTTCCAGAAGATCCAACAAGGTCAGTAGAACTGTTTACAGTAACTTCATCAGGGAAATCAACAGATAAAGTTTTAATCCACTCCATATCGTCAGATTGTGCGTTTAATGTAAATGTAACATCGTAAGTTAATCCTGGTTCAAAAGATGAAATGTCTACTTCAAGAGTTGAGCCTTCAATACTTTTGGTTTCAGGGTTTGTTGGAATTATATCTAATTCAAATTCAACAACTCCACCACCAATATTTGAGATAGTTAGTGGGTCAATTTCTTCCTGATTTGTATTCATCAACTTACTTATATCTGAAACTTGACAACTTAAGATTGGAGGAATATTATTAACAGCCGGGAATACAATGTTGTCTATCCACGCAGCATCTATCCCGATTGCATTAGAATAATCTTTTCTGTATCGCCATGTAAACGTGTGTGTTCCAACTGTTACTGGACATGAGTACTCTCCCCATGCTTGCTCTCCAGATAAGCTAGTTTTAACAACTCCATCAATAAGAAATTCAAAAAAGTCATAATTGTTTTCCGAAGATACTTTTCTGACAAAGCTGATTTCTCCGTCTGCAACAACATACATGTCAATTTCGAGAACAGAGGTTTCATTGTTATCAATTTCTCCGGATTTTAAACTATATGCACCTTCATAAACTTCATTGGTAACAATGTACCATGGAGAATCATCTGATTCTGACCACTCAAAAGTGCTTAGGCCTCCTGATTCGAAGTTTTCAATTAATATTCCAATAATTAAGTAACATGTAGTATTGATATTTAGACCGTTATCTGCAGTTGTATTTAGATTAAATTCAACTAAATGAGCCATGTCGCATGAAGGATCAATAGAAATGTTATATGTGAGAGGCGTCCAGCTTCCTGCATTTAATAGAGGGATGTTTTGAGGAGCAGAATTTATTATAACCATAGGGTCAGTTGTACTAAGTGTTGCAGTAATATTATTTGCTGGGACTAATCCAATATTTTCTAAATTCAATATTACATCGGATGTTTCACCCGGATTAAGACAACCATCATCTCCATCATCAACAGACAAAGAAGATATTGATAAAATTGCTGTGTTTATTGTAATATATACTTCAAGATTTGTTTCATAACCATTGTCTGCAGTGATGGTTATGTTTACCAATGCATCATGCTGGTTTGGTACGTTTGAAGCGACAGTAATGTTTAATGATGCATTTTCACTTTGTGTTGGTTCTAGTCCAATTATATTGTCTGTTGTTGTGTTTAGTGTTATGTATGGGTCATTAGATGTTGCTGTGACAACAATATTATGAAGCCCTGAGCTACCATTGTTTAAAATAGGAATGGATATATCAGCTGTTTCGTCTGGAGCTAAAATGTTATCATTTGAATCATCTATGATTATTGTTCCTAGTTCAATATTTGGAGCGTATGCTGTATATGTGTATTCATATTCCCAAATATCCTGATCAGATGTTACTGTGTAGCTTATTTGAAATTGGTAATTGTCAGGAACATTGGATGAAATATCAAAAGTAAATGCACCACTTAATAATTCTTCATCTGTTGGATTTAGATCAGTACAAGATTCTATACCATCAGTTATTGTTATGTTAGAATCGTTTGTTGATGCACTAATTGAAATTCCTGTTACAGCGATTGCTAATGGGTTAGATACAGTCATGTCTATAGTAGCAGTTTCTGCATATTCAATAATGTTATTGTTAGGAGTAGATATTGATGTGCTTAAAATTAGTCCATCTGTTACAAAAGGGAGATGTATTTTATCTTTTATTCCATTGTTGTCTGTTACTCTGATATGAAATTCTTCAGCTAGATATTCATGAGTAGGAAGCCCTGTAAGCAAGCCGTTATCTGTAATTTCAAACTCATCAGGTTTTTTAAATGGTACCAATTTGTATTTATGTCCATTTGTAATATTGTTTGGGTCATCAAATGATAATCTTTGAAAATTTACTTCGTCACCATTAGAAACACCACATACATAGTTATATTGATTGCTTATAGCTGTATTGTCATAAATAAATTCAATTAATCCATTTTCATAAATTGTCATTGCAAAATCAATTTCAGAATTATCCCATATAATTGTTTTATAATCAGAGCCACTAATTGATGACATAGTAGAAGTTACAGCTAGGTCATAAAACGGAGCTATACATTTTGTATGCATAAATATTGTGGCTTCATGATCATTATTATATGGAAAATTTTCATAAAATCCGGATTGGAAAACTACTAATCCATTATTTTTTATGTAAATAGTATTAATTTCTTCACCATAATAATCAAATGAAAATCCTAAAGGAACAGTCAAAAAGCCTGTTCCACTAAGAGTAGTGCCTCCTGTTGGGAAAGAGCCTGTGGTTTCACTGATTTCAAAATCCATATCGAAACTCCATGTATATGGTTGTGAACCGCCAGTTGCTGTCATTTGCTGTGAGAAGGGACTGGAAATTGCTCCACTTGATAGTGCGGTACTTGTTATTTCTACTGGGTCAAAGTTTTCTGAGCTGATAATACTCATACTTGCAATTCCATTTTGAGGTATAGATTGTGCCGTAGAACTACATGTGCTTTCTACAGGAGATCCAGAACTGTAATTTATCAATGAAAATGAGTTGAGTGTTCCAGAGCCCCATCCATCAGCATCATTTTCGTAGATCTGTATAAAATATTTTGCTTCCTGATTTGGTTCGATATAATTAAGTAGAGGTGTTAAGTCTAAGCCAAACTCTAAGGTTTTATCAGACTCTTCTTCGCCACCAGTCATATATCTATCACCTCCTTGATAATCAAAGATTGGTAGATCTACAACATATTCTGGCATTGTGGATGATATATTAGTTGAAATACCAGCAATTACTTTAATTCTTTTTCTATTGGTATATGTTATTGAAGCTTTAGCTGTTAATTGTGGTTCATAGTTTGGATTAACAGTCATTACATGAACAACATCATGCCAAAAAGCTCCAGTTGCAATAGCTTTATACATAATGTAGCAAAAACCCCCATCTGCCCATGCTGGACCGCCACTATATGTGTTACACATCTTAATTCCGCCAATTTCCCAGTCAGCCATAGTAACCTGGCCATCCCCGGTTATATCAATATCATTTGTGTAAAGTCCATCACCATTGTAATCATATCTGATAGAATCGTTAAAGCCCAAAATCGCCATAGAGTGAGATGTGCTTGCGGATAGATTTGTAATAACCTTTTTGCCAGCCTCTTCTGTGTCAGTGGGTAATGTCCCATCAGGATAAGGAACTGTTGAATAAAAAATTGCACATCCACCTTCTTCGTCTCCGTTTAGATGATCAATCATCCAGTTTTTTAAGGTTTGCATACCTATTGCATCGCCAACTTCAATTTTATAAGCATGTCTAATGCGATTTTTCATAGCATTGTAGTATAAATCATAGCCAGTACACCATCTGTAGTTTCCTCCAAAATCAATAGTGCCTCCATACTCTTCTTGATTGGGTGTTCCTACAGTTCTGAGGACTTCTAAAGTATGGTAATAACTTACACCATTACCTCCCCAGTCTCCATTGTCCCAGTTAAAAACAAAGTGAGTAGGATAGAGATTGGCATTATTGTCTGCTGTTAAATCCCTTGCTGCATTCATCTCGTATGTAAAACATATTCCTGTCGATGAGGCTTGTCCACAACTCATGCCTGATTGAACAAACATGTCTCTAAAATGCTCAGATTGAGAATGGTCAACCATATAAGGGATAGCTTTGTTTTTGTACGATTCTGGTAGCTCTAAGGATGGGTAACTTAAAAGAAGTTCCTGATCTTTTTGACTTAGAGGCTCAAGTTGAGTAGACTTAATTTGAATCTGCGAAAACCCAGAGTAATGCAATAAAAAAAATAGACCACTTAGTAGTAACAATTTGTAGGTGAATTTCATAGCTTAATTTTTAACTTAGGAAAGTTACATAATTATTTTATATAACCCGAAAGTTTACCATAAAAATTAAGTTTAATAAAGTAGAAAATGTAGAAAAAGCTATAAAGTCAATACAAAATAAACTATTCTTCGTTTGCAGTAATAACTTCTAGTAGTTTTCCTGTGTCAGGTTCAATATCTTCCCATTTGTATAGGTCGAGACTTACGTGAATTGCTGTACTAGTTGAAATATCAGCCATTATTTCGCCAGTAAGTAGGTTTGCAAAACCTGTTGTTCCTGGGTTATGGCTTACAACGTAAATATGATTTACTTTTGGACTTTGTTCATGCAAAACTTCTATGTATTCAGATATGCTACATAAATAAAGTTCGTCTACAAACTGAATTTTTTCTTTTGGGTAATTAGCCTCTGAAGCAATAATCTCAGCAGTTTCTGCTGCGCGAATTGCCGGACTTGAAATAATTAAATCTGGTTTGGGTAAATTTTTAGCCAAATATTCACCTAATTCAGGAGCGTTTTCTTTACCTTGTTCACTTAATGGTCTATCAAAGTCGTACAAATCATCATCCCAATCTGCTTTTGCATGACGAATCAAAGTTAAAAGTTTCATTATTTATTTTGGTTTTAAATGCTTTAGCAATCAAGTTTCTTAATATTGTGCAATTTTATTAAAAAAAACAATATGATGGCTAAAAAAAATAAAATAATTTAGCTAACACCTGAACCATTGGCAATAATCCCTTCTGGGCTAACGAATTTTAATGTGCCATCTGTGTCTTCTGCCATTAATACCATCCCTTGAGATTCTATCCCACGAAGCTTTCTTGGAGCAAGATTTACTAAAACACATACTTGCTTTCCAATAATATCTTCAGGTTTGTAGTATTTTGCAATCCCAGAAACAATTGTACGTTTATCAATTCCTGTATCAACTAAAAGTTGAAGAAGTTTATCGGTTTTAGGAACTTTTACTGCTTCCAAAATTGTCGCAACTCTGATATCTTGTTTAACAAAATCATCATAAGTAATTACTTCTTTTTGCGGAGAAACTTTAACTTCTTGTTCTGCGTTCATTTCTTTGGTCTTATTTAGCTTTTCGATTTGTGCTACAATAGCTTCATCTTCGATTCTTTCGAATAATAATTTTGTTTTGTTTATTGTATGTTCTGCAGGAACAAGATCGAATTTAGATGATTCTTCCCATTCTGGTTTTTCAATATTAAGAATCTCTAATAGATTATTCGTCGTAAATGGGAGGAAAGGTTCAGCTAAAACAGCTGATAATGCACAAAGTTGAACAGAATAATATAGAATTGTTTTTACTCGCTCTTCGTCAGTTTTAATTAGTTTCCAAGGTTCTGTATCTGCAAGATATTTGTTCCCAAGTCTGGTGATATTCATTGCATTTTTTAAAGCTTCACGGAATTTATAGTTTTCGATATTTGATTCGATATTTGATTTAATCTTTATTATCTCATCACGAATCTCTTTTTCATATTCTGTATCAGTACTAGGTTGTGGAACAACTCCACCAAAGTATTTATGAGTAAGTACAAGGGCTCTGTTTACAAAATTACCCATAACAGCAACAAGCTCGTTATTGTTTTTTGCCTGAAAATCTTTCCATGTAAAGTCGTTGTCTTTTGCTTCTGGTGCATTAGCACATAAAACATATCTTAAAACATCCTGTTTATTAGGAAAATCTTCGAGATATTCGTGTAACCATACCGCCCAGTTTCTGGAAGTTGAGATTTTATCTCCTTCAAGATTTAGGAACTCATTTGAAGGAACATTGTCTGGTAAAATGTATGATCCTTCATGCTTTAACATTGAAGGGAAAATAATGCAATGGAATACTATATTGTCTTTACCAATGAAGTGAACCAGTTTTGTGTCTTCGTCTTTCCAGTATTTTTCCCAATCAGGAGTTAGTTCTTTTGTTGCAGAAATGTATCCGATAGGAGCATCAAACCACACGTAAAGGACTTTGTCTTTTGCTTCTTCTAAAGGAACTTTAACCCCCCAGTTTAAGTCTCTGGTAACTGCACGTGGGAATAATCCAGAATCTAACCATGATTTACATTGTCCGTAAACATTAGGTTTCCATTCTTTATGTTCTTCAAGAATCCACTGTTTTAAATCATCTTCGTATTTGTCAAGAGGTAAAAACCAGTGTTTAGTTTCCTTTTTTACAGGATTGTTGCCACTAATTACAGAACGTGGATTTATAAGTTCCTCAGCACTTAAACTAGAGCCGCATTTTTCGCATTGATCACCGTAAGCATCTTCTGCTCCACATTTTGGGCATGTTCCCATGATGTATCTGTCTGCAAGAAATTGTTTTTCAGCTTCGTCGTAGAATTGCATGCTGGTTTTTTCAACGAATTCTCCTTTTTCGTAAAGAGTAGTGAAAAATTCTGAAGCTGTTTCGTGATGAGTTTTATTACTTGTACGACTGTATATGTCAAAAGTAATACCGAAATCTTCGAAAGATTTTTTAATAATACTATGGTAACGGTCTACAATATCCTGTGGACTAAGGCCTTCTTTTTTTGCTTTAAGAGTAATTGGGACACCGTGCTCATCTGATCCGCCAATAAAAACAATATCTCTTTTCTTTAGGCGTAAGTATCTTGAGTAAATGTCTGCAGGAACATAAACTCCTGCTAAATGTCCAATATGTACAGGGCCGTTTGCGTAAGGAAGGGCAGAAGTTACCGTATATCTTTTGTAGTCTTTCATCTTCAATTTTTTTTGCAAAGATAAAAAAAGAGTGTTGAGTAGGGGTGTTTTGGGGAGAAAAAGTAAAGAGGGGCAAATAAACAATAATCAATCAACTGCCAACTTTAGCTCACACTAGCTCACTTTAGTCACTCCTTCACAAACTTCCCAACATAAAACTTACCCTCTGCCCAAATGTTTACAGTATAAATTCCTGCAGGTAATTGCGAGACATCCATTTCGATGCCTGTTTGGGTATTAGTCAGGGTGTGACTTTGAGTCACGCCCTGACTACCAATATTAACCAACAAACAAGCTTTAGCATCGTAAATTTTTATTTTTGCAGTATTTGTTTGTTTGGCAAGTGTAATTGTTATTTTTTTACTTGCAGGATTAGGATAAATTTCTGCATTAAGTGCATTTATTGTATGCCTGATATTAGTTGTACCACAGCCCTCTTCCAAACAGCCCATAGAGTCTACCTTTATTACAAGACCTTGTTGTGTGCCGGAGGGAAACATTGTACTTGGACTGCAAAAATACTCTCCTCCCATAATAAAACCACCATCCTCGGTAGGAGTTATGCCGTAAATTTTTGTATGCGTAGCCTGGGCATCGTCATCAGGAAAACAATCATACTCTCTGTACCATTCTGATATGCCTTGAGAGTTTACTTTTAATAAAAATGCCGGATAAGGTAAACCTCCTCTTTCGCCAGTGAGGTATACATTTCCGCTATCGTCCTGATAACTATCATTAATATAAAAACGATTTGGAGCAATTTCTGTTATTTCGCTTGATACTTTTTTCTTCCCATAAATAAAACCATCATCTGTCATTCTGGCTAACCAGATAGCTCCATCAGGGTTTAAAATATCCGCTAAAAACGGGTCGCTCCATGTAATTAAAAAATCTCCATCAGGCATTAAAGCTGCAAATGGATGAAATGTTATAGTATCTGAGTTTGTTGTATAAGAACGCCAAAGTTCATTGCCTTCATTATCTAAACGTAAAAAACAACACCTTTGAATATCAGCATGGTAGGAACCGGCATAACCAACTTCATCCTGGCAACTCATTAAAAAACCTCCGTCGGGGAGTTTTAATAACTGGTAAGGAAAAACACGTCTCCTTATTGTATTTGTAGGCAAAAATTCATATCGTTTTGTTGATATTGTATCGCCATTTTCATCTGCTAAAACTAATATCGGAAAAGAATTATTATCAGCATAATGATAGGTTCCAATAATTACATAATTACTATCAATAGTATCAAGTAAGTAATTTATTGAGTTATAGCCTTCTACATAATTATATGAAATTATTGTATCAATTTCATTTGAAATAATATTGTAGTTTGCCAAAATAGGTGTTAAGGAATAACTCTTATAATAGTCTACAAGTGTTCCAACAAATAATACATTGTTGCCTTGAAAAAAATAAGATTTACTGAGCCTGCCCTCTAATCCATCAATAGTATCATTGTAGTAAAGAAAAGAGTTTATAATTCCACCATCATTTGATATTGTAATAAACTGTGGCATATTTGCTGACGTTGATGGATGAGCATCCAAACCACTTGCAATATATTCATCCTCATAAACTGATACATTTAAAATACACCACCCATCATACAAATTATAGAACCTTTCCTGTGCATAAGAAAATATGCACAGGAAAGAAAATAATATACTTATAAAAAAATACTTCATTACTTAACAATTGTAATTGCTTTAGAACTTATTGTGTTGCCGTCAGCTTCTAAAATAATCATACAATTACCATTACTTAATCCCGCTAAGTTAAGCAATTTATTATCTATAGCATACTTTAACTTTATTGTTTTTTCAACCTGTCCATTAATATTAATAACTTTTATAAGCATATCCTTGGATTCTTCAGGCAGCTTATACTCTGCATATATATAGTCGCCTGCAGGGTTTGGATAAACTTTAAGGTGCTTCTCATTGTTTTCCTGTCCTGTTTTTATATTTTTATTATTAATTAATGGTTCAGGCATAAAGACCGGTTCATTGTATTCAACAATATTATTAAACACTAATAAACCTCTTGCATACGAACCGGCAGTCCCTCCATCTGATTCTATACTTAACAGGATGTTGATACTTCCGCTGCTTAAATTACCCGGGTTTATGGTATCAAGCAAAGTATAAAGCTCACTTAAATTATTCATTTCATCTTGTTGCTCTTGGTCAATGCAGTTCATATTATCTATAACGCTTTTTGCCTGTAAATAGTTGCCCTTAAAGTTTACTAGTCAGGGCGTGTCTTAAAGACACACTCTGACTGACAAAACAATCTATCCCTTCACAAACTTCCCAATATAAAACTTACCCTCAGCCCAAATATTTACTGTATATACACCCGCAGGTAATTGCGAGACATCCATTTCTGAATTTTCGTACTCCTCGTTAATCCACAAACAACCTTTTGCATTGTAAATTTTTACATGTGCAGCATTTGTTTGTTCGGCAAGTGTAATTGTTATTTTTTCGCTTGCAGGATTAGGGTAAATTTCTGCATTAATTGCATTTATTGTATGCCTGATATTAGTTGTACCACAACCCTCTTCCAAACAGCCCATAGAGTCTACCTTTATTACAAGACCTTGTTGTGTGCCGGAGGGAAACATTGTACTTGGACTGCAAAAATACTCTCCTCCCATAATAAAACCACCATCCTCGGTAGGAGTTATGCCGTAAATTTTTGTATGCGTAGCCTGGGCATCGTCATCAGGAAAACAATCATACTCTCTGTACCATTCTGATATGCCTTGAGAGTTTACTTTTAATAAAAATGCCGGATAAGGTAAACCTCCTCTTTCGCCAGTGAGGTATACATTTCCGCTATCGTCCTGATAACTATCATTAATATAAAAACGATTTGGAGCAATTTCTGTTATTTCGCTTGATACTTTTTTCTTACCATAAATAAAACCGTCATCTGTCATTCTGGCTAACCAAATAGCTCCTTCAGGGTTTAAAATATCTGCTAAAAACGGGTCGCTCCATGCTATTAAATAATCACCGTCAGGCATTAAAGCCGCAAAAGGTTGAAATGTTATAGTATCTGTGTTTGTTGTATAAGAACGCCAAAGTTCATTACCTTCACTATCTATTCGCAAAAAACAGCACCTTTGAATCTCTGCATGGTAAGCATCTGCATAACCAAGCTCATCCTGGCAACTCATTAAAAATCCTCCGTCGGGGAGTTTTAATAATTGATAAGGGGTTACCATACGCCTGATTGCATTGAGTGTAAAAGAATATTTTTTTACAGATAAGGTATCCCCGAATGAATTTGTGAATATAATTGCAGGAAAATAATTATCAGAATAATATCTATATAAACATGTAAAAGTAAACCCTTCATTAATTGTATCAAGTAAATAGTTTATAGCATCTCCGTTTAAACAATAACCATAAGCTTTAATATTATCTACTTCCATATTTGATAAATCAAATTTTAACATATATGGAGATAATGTATAATCTTTGTTATTTATAACAAATGAACCCACCAATAACAATGAGTCTCCGGTAAAAAAATGAGCCCCGGCTCTATACAAAGAAAATTCATCAATAGTGTCACTCATATATGTAATTGAGCTATCTAAATTCCCTAATAAATCAATCTTATTAAATTGTAATGTATTTACATCTGAATTTGGATTTATGGTTACTCCACTAGATAGGTAATAATCATTGGTACATATAATTTTTTTTACGCACCATCCATCATACAAGTTATAGAACCTTTCCTGTGCATAAGAAAATATACACAGGAAAGAAAACAATAATATTATTATAATATTTTTCATTAGCCGATTATTGTTATTGTTTTTGAGCCAACAGTTTTACCATCAGCCTCTAATAATACAATATAAGTTCCACTACTTAGTCCTGCTAAGTTAATTAATTTACAATCAATAGCATATTTTAAGCCTACTGTTTTTTCAATTGTGCCACCAGAACTAATTATTTTTACAAATATATTATTTGATTCTTCCGGTAATTTGTAGTCAACATTAATATAATTACCTGCCGGGTTTGGATAAACCTTAAACAAATTTTCTTCATTTATTGTTTTTACTCCCTTCATTTTATTATCCAGAAGTACTTCGGGCATAAATACCGGCTCATTATATTCAATGATATTATTGAACACTAATAAACCTCTTGCATAAGAACCCGCAGTCCCTCCATCTAATTCAATACTTAACAGGCTATTGATACTTTCGCTACTTAAATTGTCTGGTTTTACAGTATCAAGCAAAGTATAAAGCTCACTTAAATTATCCATTTCGTTTTGTTGCTGTTGGTCAATGCAGTTCATATTATCTATAACGCTTTTTGCCTGTAAATAGTTGCCCTTAGAAGCATAATAGCCTGCAAGTCTTACCGATGCTGATGTTCCCTCCTGTACAGAAAGAAGCTCTTCAATATCTGTATCGTTGTAAGATTCAGGATTTCGCATATAATGTCGCATCATTTTAGAACTGTTTTCAGAATATTCTCTTTGTAAAGACGATTTTTGCATTTCGAGATACTCTTTTGGCGAAATACCTGTTATGCCTGCTTCTATTTGTTCTATCATATAGGTAGGAAGTTCATCGATTCTTTCGTCAAGCAATTGTTTTATCTCTGCACTTTTTGCTGCCTGAGGATTTGCAACAAGCAATAAACTCAAAATAAATTTATCTGAAGTTTGACTTTTTAAAATTTTTCTGATTTAATATCTTGAATACTTCCTACCTAAAATCTCATTATCAATTTTAAGTTTGGTCTAATACCTGTAAGGTAATTAGGAACACCGTATTGCAAGCCTCTAATATCGGTTACATAAGTGTAAGATATTTCATTGTTTATATCAAGCAAATTGAATACCTCAAAACTTAACCAAATATTCTTAAAATATCTAAAAGGATTGCCTTCCGGCAACATTTTATCGTCGCCCTTAAGCTGCTTTGAAATTCCAATGTCGACTCTTCTGTATGGTCTATAACGAGGATAAGGTTTATCTGTTTTTTCAACGGGTAATCCTGTTCCAAAAAGTAAATTTATGTATGCCTGCCAGGTTTCATGATTTGGGATATAATCCTGGAAGAAAACACCAATATTTAATCTTTGATCTGTTGGTCTTGGGATCATTCCTAAATATACAGTATCAAAAATTCCTAATGAATCCCTGTTAAGGTAAAAATCACCTTCAATATCTTCCATAGTTTGCATTAAAGCCACACTAACCCAAGACTCTGTCCCAGGGACAAACTCTCCATTAACTTTAGCTTCAACACCGGCAGAATATCCATGAGCTAAATTTTCTCCATAATATCTGATTCTTACATTATCGATATCATAAGGAATCAAATTGTACATATACTTGTAATATACTTCTGTTACAAGTTTAAAAGGACGATTCCAGGCTGTAAATTCAAAATCGCTTCCAAGTACAACATGATAAGAAGATTGCGCTTTAATGTCCTTATTCAGGGTTCCGTCCAATTTTCGGATTTCTTTAAAAAATGGTGGTTGATGATATAAACCAGTAGAGAAACGGAATACAACATCTCTTTTCCAATTAGGTTTATATCCTATATTAAATCTTGGACTTACAAGGAATTCATTATTAAAATCCCAATAGTTAAACCTTAAACCTCCACCAATAGATAGTTCACTACTATCAAATTCAATTCGATAAAAATCCTGAATAAAAGCATTTAATCTATTACTATTAATTCCCAACTCAGTAATATCAGTAGAAAACAAAGGAATAAAATCGCGATCAGCAGGATAATTTCCCATAGCATATGGTAAAGAATAACCTGCAGAGTCAACCATTTCCCACTCTCTGATACTATAATTAAGGACTTCGTGATTATATTGACCACCCCATGTTAAGTTGTGCTTATTTTTCTGATACTCACCAATATATTTAGCAGATGTCACAAAGCCTGACAAGGAATTTCTGGCATGATTCAAAAATGAACCAACACCAATATTTGCAACACTGTCCCCTAAATTATCGGAACCTAACTGTTTATCAAGTTCATTTAAATAATACTGTCCTAAAATATCGTACGACTCTTCTTCGCGAGTAAAATAACTGGACACTATATATTTATGCACAACTCCTACACGTGGTTTGTATGTACCTGTAAAAGCAGCTGTAGCATTTGAGAATTTATCGACTTCCTGACCTTCGAAGTACATCATTATTTTTAAAGCTTCGTTTACAGTACCCCATGAAGTCTCACGATCTTCTGGAACAAAACTATAGAAATTATTATTCAAGTTTCCTAAAAATGACAATTCGAACTTATCACTAAAATCATATGTTAAATATGTTTGAAAATCTAAATATGTTGGATCATATTGCCCCCCCATATCCATTGAACTTAAAAGATACTTTGTTGTTTTATATCTTAAGCCTGTATTATATTTAAATAAATTGTCTTTACTTGTTCCTTCTACATGAATATTTGCTCCAAGCAAACTAGCAGTTGCAGACCCACCGAATTCACTAGGTTTACGATATTTAATATCCAAAACCGATGACATTTTATCTCCATATTTAGCTTCGAAACCACCGGCAGAAAACACAATAGCTGAAACCATATCGGAATTGATAAAACTTAATCCTTCCTGCTGTCCTGAACGAATAAGCAGTGGTCTATAAATTTCAATATCGTTAACAAAGATCAGATTTTCGTCAAAATTTCCACCTCGCACATTATACTGGCTACTAAGTTCATTGTTAGATGAAACAGATGCTAATGACTTTAAAATATCTTCGAAATTTCCAACAGTAGGGATATTCATCGAAATTTCCGGATTAAGTCTTACTGCAGGAATAAATCTGTCTGATTGCGCACCAATATTAGCTTCAGGTAAAATTGTATATGCTTGTTTTAGATAAACATCTAATTTAAAGGTATCTCCTTTACTCAATTCAATCTTTTCACTATATGATTGATATGAAACATATGAAAATTCGAGGATAATTTCTTCCTCAGCTGGAACTAACAATTCGAAAAAACCATATTGGTTTGTGACAGTCCCCAAAGATTTATCCAAAACACTAACATTAGCAAACTCAATAGGTTTTGATTTTGAATCAAAAACATACCCACTAACTTTAGCAGTTTGCCCCATCAGTAAGGTGCTGATCAGACAAAAAAACAATATAAATATTCCTCTAAATTTCATCATAAGTTATAAAACATGTTTATAACACAAAGCCCGCAAATATATTGCTTTTATTGTTATTTTTTATCATTAATTTCAGGATAAACAATACGTGAATGATATATATTGCTAATTTTCTCAGTAAATATTTTTTTCGCTCTGGAAACCTGTCTCATAGTGATATCAACATTATTGTACTGACCGTCGTTCAACTGAGAGTCTACAATAGCTCCAACAAGTTTTTCGATTGACTCAGGTGTATACATTTTAAGTGTACGTGAGGCTGCTTCAATTGCATCTGCCATCATCATTACAACAGTTTCGATATTGTTTGGTTTTGGTCCAGGATACATAAAGTTTTTAATATTAGGCTCAATACCAGGATTTTGATTTATCCATGAATTATAGAAATACTTAGTCATGCTGGTTCCATGATGCATTCTTACAAAATCTATAACCTGATTTGGTAATTTATATTTCTTCCCTAACTCGACTCCTGCATCTACATGAGATATAATTCTGTGTGCACTTTCTTCCAAATCTAGTTTATCATGAATGTTTGCCCCATTTTGGTTTTCAATAAAATAATCAGGATGTGCAGATTTTCCAATATCATGATACAAAGCTCCGGTTCTGGCAAGTAAATAATTACCCCCTAAATCTCTAGTAACCGACTCTACCAAATTTGCAACCTGAACTGAATGTTGGAAAGTACCTGGAGATTTCTCAGCTAAATGTCTTAAAGCAGGATTATTTGTATCGCTAAGTTCCATTAAGGTAAAATCTGATAAGAACCCAAACAATTTTTCGTAAAGATAAACCAATGGCAGATAAAGTAATATCAAAACTGAACTTATCCCATAAATATATAGGTCGCTTGAAATCAAATCCGAAAATTCTCCTTGTTTCATTAGAATAAATCCAGCATTTAGTACCATATACGATATAAAAACATAAATCATACTAACGAAAATTTGAGATCGTTTTCTGGTGTTTTTAAGGCTAAACATTGCAATAAGCCCTGTCGCTGTTTGAATAAAAACAAATTCAAAACTCTCTGCCGCAAAGAAACCTGCAATTAAAATCGAAATAAAGTAAAAGAAGAATGATACATTAAAACGATAAAAAGTGAACAACAAAAGCGGAAATAATGCAAATGGGACTACATTTATGCTAATATCAGTATAATTAAACACGGTAAGAACACTTCCAATTAACAATAACATTTGCAGAGTAAAAAATGTATTTGCTTTAAAGCTTGTTAAAATTTTTCTGTCGTGAAAATACATATAAAGGAATAAAATGAAGTATAAAGCAAGAAATAAAAGAGATACACCAAAACTAATTACAAAATGATTTACATCTGAATCATCTGATTCGATTTCCTGTTTTAATGATTTAAGAACTTTATTTTCGTGTGGCCCGACTACATTACCCTTTAAAATAATAAGTTCACCCTTTTGAACAAGACCTCTTGAAGTTGAAACAGCATTTAACTGAGATTGTAAAATGTCATCATTTAACGATTTATCATAAACAATATTAGCATGTAAACTATGCTTTGAAATATATTCGCGTAAATCATACCCTGTTAAAGAATCAACTTTTAGCAGCCCTGAATTTCTGTACAATTCTCCAATTTCTGCCCTAAAATTCTGATAATTAATAAAGCTATTTGAATAATATAGCTTACTTATACTTTTATCAAAGAGATACAATCTAAATTTTGTATTATCTACAACTGTATCAGGTAACTCTAAAACTCCTTTACTGTATGAATCATACAAATAACTATCAATAAATATTTTATAAAGTTCGAATTTTTTGAGCAATAAATTTTGCTCAAATGCATTTAAATCTAGCTTATCAAATTTTGGAACAATATTCTCCTCCCAGATATCTTTTAGGTCGTTGGTATAAACTGGTGCATTATCATGTAATGCAAGCGAATCTCGAACAAAATAAGGTATAAAATTTAAAACAATACTATCTTTTTCTGATTGCAATTCAGACTCTGTTTTATAAATTGGGAAATCAAAAGGAGCCATTAAATCATCATGAAGCCATGGACTACCTTCGGAAAAAGTATATTGAAACTTCTTTTCTTTAGGAAATAAATAAACAACAATTCCAACACTTATCAGGAAAAGAATTATTGCATATACAATGACAGAGTACTTTTTGAATTTCATTCTAAAAAATTTTTGTAAAGATAAAAAATCTTATCGAAGGCTAAATATAAGAATACTAATTTTATAACAGATTCACCGCAAATGTCAAATAATATGCAAACTCCTGATTATAAAAGCTTCCCTCACTATTTTGACAAAACAATGTTAAAAACATTTAAATAATATTCTTTTTTTTACATATTAACAGCATACCTTTGAACTTTAAATACAAAAATAAATGAAAATCGGAATTTGCGAAATAAGTTACATCCCCTTAAGAGGAGGAATATCCCATAAATCAGAGATGCTAAATCAGGTATTATTTGGTGAAATGTTTGAGATATTGATTCATCGTCACGATTGGACAAAAATCAGATTATTTCATGATGGTTATGAAGGTTGGGTTGATACAAATGTTATTACTTTTCTTGGAGAATCTGATAATATTGATTCAAACTATATATTAAATAATTCTGTTTGTCCTCAAAGAGAGATTACTCTTACGCTCAATAAAAATCAAATTCTAAATATTCCTATTGGGGCTGTTTTGCCAATAAAATCTTATGAGGATGATAATTTCTCAATTGGAAACAACAACTATTCCATCCCAAATATTCCATCTATAATAGACAAAAATAATTCAAGAACTATCATATCTGAGAATGCCCTAAAACTTCTAAATACGCCCTACCTATGGGGAGGCAGAACTGCCTGGGGAATAGACTGTTCTGGCTTATCTCAAATGCTTTATCGTTTAGCGGGGATACTAATTCCAAGAGATGCATCTCAACAAATTAATGGTGGCAAAACTCTAAATTTCTTAACAGAAGCACAAACAGGAGATTTAGCATTTTTTGACAACGAAGATGGCGACATTGTTCATGTTGGAATTATTTTAGACAATTCTAGCATTATACATGCATCAGGTAAGGTTAGAATAGATACTATTGATCATCAAGGGATTTACAATAGGTCTCTAAAAAGATATACTCATGAACTAAGAGTGATAAAGTCATTAATTGAAAATGACTGATTATAAACTAACTTCATTTGTAAATGCGTCTATTCAATTTTCATACACACAATATTACTGAAGAATACGGAATTATCAATATAAATTCAATTTATCAACTAGAAGAGACAAAACAATACTCAATTGGGATTCACCCTTGGAATTATACTGAAAACTGGGAAAACTCTTTTACTGAGATTTCTGCTATTGCCCAAACTAAGGATATTATTGCAATTGGAGAAACAGGATTTGATCCTAAATCAAAATTAAATATTGAGCAGCAAAAACATATTTTCTCAAAACACATTGAATTATCTGAGAATATCAAAAAGCCATTAATTATCCACTGCGTTAAGTACTATAATGAGTTGATTAGCCTTAAAAAATCTTTAAATCCAAAACAAGCATGGATTATTCATGGTTTCAGAGGAAAAGAAACAATTGCAAAAGAACTTATTAAACATGATTTTTACTTTTCAATAAATGAAGCCATACTAATAGATACCTTAAAAGCTGAGAAAATCATCAAAATAATTTCTCCTGAAAGACTATTTCTAGAAACTGATGATAACAATGTAGATATCAGAAATATTTATAATTTTGCAGCAAATATTTTCAACATTACAATTGAAGAATTGGTAAATATTATTAGTAAAAATCTTACAAAATGCAAAATCAAGGCTGGCAAGAAAGGACAGAATTACTTCTAGGTAAAGAAAAGCTTCAAAAACTCAGAGATGCAAAAATACTTATTTGCGGCTTAGGTGGTGTTGGTGGAGCTGCAGCTGAACAATTAGCACGAACAGGAGTTGGAAATCTTTGTATTGTAGATGCTGATTTCATTTCAGAGTCAAACATAAACAGACAATTAATTGCAACACACGATAATATTGGAGAAAATAAGACAGAAGCTTTCAGGAAAAGACTTTCTGCAATAAATCCAAACATTAATCTCGATGTTAGAAAAATATTCTTAAGAGACGAAATTCTTGAAGAAACCCTAAAAGAAGGATGGGACTGTGTTGTTGATGCAATAGACACCTTATCTCCCAAAATTAATCTAATCAGAGTCTGTCACGAGAATAGCATTCCATTGATTAGCAGTATGGGTTCTGGTGGTAAAACAGATCCGATGCAAGTAAAAGTCGCTGACATTGACAAATCATTCAATTGTAATCTTGCAAGAATCCTCAGAAAAAGGCTTCATAGACTAAATATTTACAAAGGGGTCGAAGTTGTTTTCTCAAGCGAAAAGATCGACAAATCTGCAGTTATTGAAGAAGAAAGTCAAAACAAAAAATCTAATGTTGGCACAATTAGCTATATGCCAGTAATTTTTGGATGTAATTGTGCTTATGCAGCTATAAAAAAGATAGTTGAGATCTAATAATCCCAACTTTTTTCACTCTTCTGATAATGATTTATAGCAAATTGAATAGTCGGCCTTGCTTTGGAATTATTAGATCCTCCAAACACAAAATATACTCCTAATCTAAATCTCTGACGTTGAATTCGGAAAGTTCTTTCAATACCAAGGTAATAATCTATATAATGATGATTATTCTCTTCTATCCAGGTATAATTAAAGCCAGTAAGAGTGTATAATTTTAACTTCTTAACTAAAGGGATATTATTAACTAAAGCACCGTTAAAATGATGTACAGCATGTAGCTCAAAAAACCAATTTGTTGTATAAATTGTTGAATCTATCATTTGATTTTGCATAGGAGAAGAAAAGAACCAGTTATCACCTCTTGGAAATATCTTATAATTCTCGTAAAACATCTTATTGGTATTCAAAAATTTTCCAGATCCAATTTTGGCTGTAGTAGTGCCAAAAGTACTAATCTTAACCTTTTGCAAGATTGAAGCTTCAATAAAATCAAAATCTACTTCACTTCTCAATATGGAAGGATATCCTTTGCTATATGAAATTGAAAAAGTTGGCCATTTGCTACCAAGAACAACTTTTCTATATGGTTCTGTCATATACTTTTGAAATGGAACATAAACAAGTTCTATTTTTGAAGTCACAAGATTATAAGCTTCAAATTCCCTTGGCACATTATCTTCAACCCAGTTTTCCACTACAGTTCCAAACTTATAATTTGATAAAGAGCTATGCTCTTTAATTGAGCCAGACAACTTTAAATAAAACCCATTAAAAAGTTCAGTACTATGTCCGAATCTAACATATCTTGAATCAACATAATTCGATCTGTCAATTAAACCAGTAAAAGACATATCATTATGAACAACCCCAACTCCACTACCCATGCTTATGTTAACTCTCGATTGCTTTATAGGATCATAAAGATAATTTGCGTATAAATGTCCTCTTACATCTTTGTTTCTTATTCCATAATTTATTCCTGTATAAATCCTAAATGCAGTTTTATCTTCAAATCCCTTATAATAAAAAACACTTGGTCCAAATCGAATACCACCTACAGCAAATGGGTCAGTCAATCCAAGTAAGCTATTGAAACTAATATGCCGTTTCTTTTCTCGGTTAAAAAAACCAGGTCCCCACCAACCAATATCTGCAAGAGTAACTTTATTATAAGCCGCATCAATTGAATCGAGATATTCTTCAGAAGTATACACTGCCTTTATACTATCTTTCACAAAAATCACTTCCTGTTCCTCTTTGGTTAAAGGCTCAGGTCTGATACTCTCCCAATAACCTGTATCTCGCTCATACGCCTCCTGTGTAGTTACGGCAAGTTCATTATTAAAATATCTTTTAGGATATTCTACATTTAATTCAAAATCATCGTAATTAACAGTGGTTATTCCAGAAAATTCTCTATTCCCTTCTCTGGTTTGGTAATCAAATTCTTGTTTTGTGACCAGCCAAATTGAATCCTGAAATAATTCATATTCCTGTTGAATACGAAAATTATCGTAAAACATCAATCCTCCTTTGTCGAGTTTTAGATCGACTCGACGAATTGCATAAGATCCAAAAATTATATCGATATACCCTTCGAATGTAGCATTCCCCTTTTTCCGGGGGGTTACTTTAATATGATAAATCATATTGTCGCCTTCAAACCAGGTTTCTTCAAGTTTAAATTTATATGACAATACTGAACTTACATTTAACGGTGAAACCAGTGGTAATTCATTCAAATGATCTACCTGTAATAAGTTTTGATAAAAATTAAACTCTGCTTCGGTAGTAGAAAGAAAAAACAAGTCACCAGTACGTCCATACTTTTCAAATCCTTGACGAATTTCCTTGATATTTCCAGGATATTGATAATTTAACTCAAGATTTATTTCTGCCATATTCATACTATATGCCAGTTTCATTCTCTCTGCTTTTTGTTTCTGTTGTTTCTGTTGCTCGGCTTCGGCAGGATCAATTTCAATCACAGCAAATTCGTCTTCATATTCTCGAGTAGCCTCAACTTCATCAATTTCTTCCTGTTTCTCTCTACGCTTCTTTTCTCTCTTCGATATATTTTCTTTTGCTTTTATATAAACATGACAACGAAACGAATTTACCTGCTTAGAATTATCTTTTTTTGCCTTAATAGCCAATTGAATTATTCCATAAGCGGGATCTCTTTTTCGGGCTTTAACTTCAACCTGCTCTAATTGCATTACTGAGCTTTTAAGCCAAATATTTTTAACCTGCTCTTCGTCGTTAACAACAACAGGAACTATTCGTGACTCATAACCAACTGCAGAAAAAACAATCTCATAATCACCTTCTTCGATAAGTCTAATATAAAAGCGCCCCTGATCATCAGTAGTAGTACCAATATTAGTGTGCTTAACATAAACATTTACATATGGTAGTGGTGCATTGTCGGAGGTATATACGAAGCCTCTAACAGCTTGTGAGAATGAGAAAAGAGAAAAACCTATGAGGAAAAGAACAAGTATAATTTTACGATACAATTTTCTCATAGGTTTTTATAGGTTTTACTGTCTACGAATATGTAACGCATAACAGTATATAATATTATCTAATTAAAATTTTTATCTATTTAAGATAAGCTGTAATATTATCATAAATTCTTCCTTCAAGATTTTCGGCTTCAGCTTTTACGAATTTCTCGCCAGTTATTTTTTCGTAAAGTTCAATATATCTTTCAGAAATCCCATTAACGATTTCATCAGTCATTTCAGGTAATACATCACCATCCTGACCTTTGAAATTATTTTCCATTAACCATTCACGAACAAACTCTTTAGAAAGCTGACGCTGATTTTCACCTGCATCGAATCTTTCCTGATATGTATCAAGGTAGAAATACCTTGAAGAATCCGGAGTATGAATTTCATCAATTAGATAGATTTGTCCATCTTTTTTACCAAATTCATATTTTGTATCGACTAAAATTAGACCTTTTTCTTTTGCAATTTGAGTTCCACGCTCAAATAATTTTAATGAATACTCCTCAAGTTTTACATATTCCTCTTCGCTTACCATACCTTGAGCAATAATTTCTTCACGTGAGATATTCTCATCATGAAATCCCTGATCTGCTTTTGTTGTTGGAGTAAGAATTGGTTTATCAAACGCCTGATGTTCTTTCATTCCATCAGGAATTTTTACGCCACAGATTTCTCTGTTTCCTTTTTTGTACTCTCGCCATGAGCTACCAGTAAGATATGCTCTAACTATCATTTCTACAGGATATGATTCACATCTGTGACCAATAGTAACCATTGGGTCAGGAGTATCAATTTTCCAGTTAGGAACGATATCAGCAGTAGCGTCCAAAAATTTGGCTGCAATCTGATTTAAAACTTGCCCTTTAAAAGGAATTCCTTTTGGCAATACCACATCAAAAGCTGAAATACGGTCAGAAACAACCATAATTAGCAAGTCGTCATCAATGTTATAAACATCGCGAACTTTTCCCAGGTAAAAATCTTTTTGATTTTTAAAATTGAAGTTTGTTTTTGTAAGTGCAGTCATTTTTATTGAGTTTATTTATTGTTTTCACTTTTTTCGTAAGCATCAACAATTTTGCTGACAACTTTATGTCTGATAATATCTCCTTTATTAAATCTCACAAATGAAATTTCGTCCACATCTTTTAAAATATCAGAAGCAGATTTCAGTCCTGATTCTGTCTTTTTCGGCAAATCAATTTGTGTTAAATCACCAGTTACAATAAATTTTGAATTCTCTCCCATTCTGGTTAAGAACATTTTTAGTTGGGTGTATGTAGCATTCTGCGCTTCATCAAGAATTACAAAAGCATCGCTTAAAGTTCGCCCTCTCATAAAAGCCAAAGGAGCAATTTGAATAACTTTTTCTTCTATATATTTTTCGAGTTTCTTGTATGGGATCATATCTAAAAGAGCATCATACAATGGCTGAAGATATGGATCGAGTTTTTCTCGTAAATCGCCTGGTAAAAAACCCAAATTCTCTCCAGCTTCTACAGCTGGACGTGACAAAATAATTCGTTTAACACGCATTTCTTTTAAAGCACTTACTGCTAAAGCAATTGAAGTATAAGTTTTACCTGTTCCTGCAGGACCAATAGCAAATAGCAAGTCATTTTCCTGTGCCGCATCCACTAAAACACCTTGATTTTTTGTTCTTGCCCTTACAGGTTTCCCAGTAACGCTATACAATAAAATACCATTATCCTTATCTTTTCCTGTCGTATCATCATCACTTTTAAGAATCTCTCTAACATCGCTAGGTGTCATTCGATTATACTTCTCAAAATGAGAAATCAAAGCAGCAAGTTTCTTCTCAAAACTCTGAATTTCCTTGGGATCACCAATCAATTTAACAACATCTCCACGTGCAACAACCTTCAATCTAGGAAAATTTCTTACTAGAACATCAAAATTTGCTTCCCTTACTCCATAGAACTTATTTAGGTCTGAAACTTCTATTAAAATACTTTTTTCGGTCATCTGATAAAATTATCATAGTTTTGTAGTAACAAATAAAACTAATTTTTAACTTTAAACTGATTTTTTTATCAGTATTTTTTTAATAATTTTTAACAGAAAAAGTGGCCGGAATAATAACATTAACAACAGACTGGAATAACAGTGACTACTACGTAGGAGCTATTAAAGCAAAAGTTCTGGCTCAGGTTCCGGATACACAAATTGTTGATATTTCCCATAATATTGAGACATATTCAATAGCTCAAGCATCATTTATTGTAAAAAGTACATTTAATATCTTCCCAAAAGGTTCTATTCATATTATTGCTGTTGATAGCGAGCCTGACAAAGATGGGAAAATTCTAATTATCAAACATTCTGGACAATACTTTATCTTAAACGACAATGGCACAGCAGGTTTAATTTTCGATTCAGAACCTGAAACAACAGTACTAGTAGAAACAGGGTTTGCTTTTGATGGAGCAAGCTTTGCCGAGCAGTCAATATATACAGATATTGCTATTTACATACTAAAAGATGGAGATATTTCTCAACTAGGAGATACAGAATCATCGTACAAAAAAGTACCAGAACTACTTCCTCAACTTGAACCAAATTTAATTAATGGTGAGGTAATTTACATTGACTCATTTGGAAACGCAATAACAAATATTCATAAAAGTCTTTTCAAAGAAAAAATAAATGGCGCAACATTTGAAATTTTTCTAAATTCTAACTTTTATAAATCTGAAACAATTCATAATAGTTATAAGCAAGTTGAAAAAGGTGAAATTGTATCTATTTTCAATTCATTGGGTTTACTGGAAATTGCAATTAGAGAAGGTAATGCTTCTCAGTTACTAAGTTTAAAACGCAAATCAGAAATCAGGATTAAATACGAATTATGAAAATAAAGCCAATTCTAATACTACTTTTTTTAATCCCAGTCTTATCCTATTCTCAAAAGATTCATTATGCAGAGATAAGGCTAAATGGGGGTTTTATTGCTCCTCATCGTATTGGTATGGATGATTTATCTGACAAACCTTCGAGAGGGATTGAACTAACAACATATTATGATTTTGGAAAATCTAATTATTATGATGCAAAATACAATAGTCCTTATACAGGGTTTGGTTTTTCATGGCAAAATCTGGGAAATAAGGAAACACTTGGACAATCATTTGCTATTTTTTCGTTTATGGAATTAAAACTAGTGGAGTTTAATCAATTTAGTTTTAATTCAAGAATCAACGGAGGCTTAACATATATTACCGAAAAATATGATCAAATAACAAATCCTGAAAACATTGCTATAGGCACAAATGTAAATTTCTACTTTAAACTTGACCTTGGATTAGAATATTCGTTTACAGATAAACCTTTATCAATAAAATTCAAACCTAGTTTGATTCATTTTTCAAACGGATCAGTTTACAAGCCAAATCTTGGTTTAAATCAAATAAATTTCACTTTTGGGTTTGCATATAAACTAAATGACATTGACAGGGGTAACAATATTGATTATACACAAGAAAAACCTCAAAAAAAACATGAATACACTTTAATGGGAACTTATGTGACTTCTGACGAGTATTCAGTACAACCAGATGGCAGAGGTGGTGGATTTAAATGTAGTACTGTTGCATTAGGTTATAATTATATTTATTCAAAGATTGGGAAAATAGGTATTTCATCAGATATTTTCTATAATGAGAATCTATATTTTTGGTATGATGGACAGAATCAATTTCTACATAGAGTAAACGAAACCCCAGAAGAAATAATCAGAGCTGGACTTAGCTTTGGACATGAACTTATTTATAAAAAAATCAGTTTATTAACTTATGTTGGATTTTATTATCGCAAAAAAGTAAAACCCAACGAGCTAATATATTCTCGATTTGGGTTAAGGTATTACTTATTTAATAACATGTTTCTTAATGCCACAATAAAAGCTTACGGTTTTAAAGCTCATTATATTGAGTGTGGAATCGGATTTAGTTTAAAAAAATAAGCTAGTTCTATTGAATGTAATCTACTTATTCAAAACATTTATACAATAAAATATCAAGAGATAAGTATAAACCTGATTTCGGTTAAAATAATCATCTTAAGTAATTATTCTAAACAAATTATTTTACTATAATTTTCTTTATTTCAACTCTTTGATTCATATACACCTTCAATAAATATATCCCTGTTAAAAGATTAGTGGAATTTACTGTAATACTATTTTGGACAAATTCTTCATCCAAAATAATTTGACCAATACTATCATAAAGAACAACACGATTAATTACATTTTCTCCACCCGAAATCACAAAATAACTATCTACTGGATTAGGATAAATACCAATTGGAGAAGTCATTTCCAAACTAGTATTTGAAAAGTTTAAAACTGTTAAATTAACAGAAATATTTATTGTATCTGTACTGGCAAATATCTTTAAATTACAATGATACTCTCCTGGGCTCAAGTCTTCGGCATTAAAATTCAATGCTATTTCATCTTCCTGACCTATAGCTAAAGCTCCCTGAAAAACAGAAGCACTTACCCATTTAACTTTAGGTCCAAAGTTATACATCTCGATAGAATCTTCAACAAGGTGAGGTTCTTCACCATATACTTCACCTTGAATGGTATAATATATTTTCATATGATTTTGCAACTCTTCATTAACTCTACCATATACAGTAAATGAACCACTTTCGTTCACACCTAAAAGGCCCCAGCCATCACTATTTTCTCCAAACCAAGTAAAGTCTGAACCATCTCCAGGCACACCTGTTATCAAGACTAAAGTATCACCTGACTGATCATAAAAATCAGTTATAGAGTCAATAATAAATCCCTCTGGGAAATCTATCTTCAACTCTTCTACCCATTCATTATCTGTTGAGCTATTTGTTGTTGTAAATACCCAAGCTACTGTATCTCCTGCATAAAAACTATCAGAAGAACATGCCATAACCGAGCCTTCTATACTTCTTGCATTCGTAATCCAAGGAACATCACCAAATATCTCTAAATCGTAATTAATAATTCCACCTCCTTGATTTGAGATATAAATTATCTCTGTATCAATTTGTTCTGGATACAACACTTTATTTATTTCTGTTGCACTAATTGTTAGCAGAGGCTCTGCATCATATATGGATGGAAATTCAACAAAATCAATCCAAGCACAATCATCATTCGCATCTATTGACACATCTTTATGATAAACCCATTTAAAATTATGAACCCCTGCTGGAACAAAATAAGATTCTAATTCCCAGTCCATTACGCTATCCCAACGCTCTTTCTCAATATCATCAATATAAAATACTAAATAATCATAATTATCATTATTTGCATCATCTTCACACGACACTTTTCTATAGAATTTAATTTCACCTGGAGCAATTACTTGTAATACTATTTCAATTGTAGAGTTTTGATTATGAGTAATATCTCCAGATTTTAAACAATATACTCCTTCATGTGGAATTTCATCAGAGATTACCCATGGAAATTCTTCATCATTTGTCCAGTTATATGATTCAAAATTAGCCGTTTCCCAATTTTCTACAATTTGACCAATACTAACATACCCTTCGATATTATTTTCATAACCATTTTCTCCAGTTATATTAAAATTGAGTATAGCAACATGCCCAGGTAAACAATCAGCATGGGCAGTAAAATTAAAACTTGCATTAGCATTCTGAGCTGCATCCAAATCACCTAAAGCATCATTATTCTCATTTATGGTTAAAAATGGGTCTGAACTTGAAACAATAATACTAATATTTCCTAAAAAAGCTCCGCCCAAATTTCCAAAAGTATAGTACAAGTCAGATGTTTCTCCTATATCGAGTCGATTATTATCAGAATCATCAACAAAGTACTCTAAAATATCAATATCTGCAGTATAAACAGGATAAACGATATCAAATTCCCATATACTTGCACCAGTTTGAGCTATTAAATGCAACACTATCTCCTGTTCATTATAAAAATTATAATTTAAATCAAATTGAAATGCATCATTAATATCCAACTCTTCAAGAGCTGACAAGGTTTCAACATTTTCTGTCCCATCATTAATTGTAACATCAGAATTATCACAAGACAATGTCAATACTAAATCTGTCATGATAGATTCAGTTGCATTTCGAATTTCCAAGTTCATTTCAACATTTTCACCCCATTCTATCTCAGTATTATTTGGTGTAGAAATATTATAATTAACAATTAAACCTTCTGTTGATATTGGAATAGTTTTTCTATCAATCATTCCTCGAGCATCAGTAACTTTAAAGTTTAATGGGTAAGCAAGAATTTCTTCAGTTGGAATACCTGTTAACAATCCACTTTCAGATAAAGAAAAAATTTCTGAATAACTCATTGGAGAATACTCATACCCAATCCCAGAAACATTTTCTACCCCACCACTTTGAGGTGTTAGACTATAGTTACTCAAATCTCCTAATGAAATACCTGAAACCCAGACTTGTATATTTTCTGGAGCAATGTCATTATAATAGATTGATATATCACCTGAGCTCTGTAGTTTTAAAGAAACATTTATTCCTGTTCCAACCCATTTAATAATGTAATAATCTGAACCACTAATATAATACGTAGTACAATCTGTTACAGACATAAAAGCTGCAATACACTTTCTATGCATAAAGCTAACTGAATTGTTACTTAATTCACTATTATTATAAGGTAAAGAATAGGATTCTCCAGAAAAATCAATATATCCGTTATTATTCAAATAAAATCCATTATATGTTTCATCAAAAAATGGGAATTCAAATGGTAAAGAAATATAAGTTCCAGATAAACTTTCTGTAGCATCATCAATTGGGATAGAAATCTCTGTCATAATATAATCCATATCAAATTCCCATCTATATGGGGCTTCTCCTCCTGTAGCTTCCATCTGATAAGAATAATCATGATAAACGTTTGCATTCGGCAATGTGGCTGTTGTAATTTCAGGATTAGCAAAAACTGGTGTATGAGTAAGACCAACAGTAGTAATACCATTTTGCAAGATTTCAACATTTGTTTCAGAAGATATATATTCAACTACTTCATTGCCAGAATAATCCATTACTGAGAAATCTATAATTTCTCCACTTCCCCAACCATCATCATCATTTTCAAGTACTTGGAAATAAAATTTCACAGGAGTATTTGAATCAATAAGTTGTAAAAATGGGGTTACATCCAAACCAAACTCCATATAACAAGAAGCATCATCACTATCACCCTGCATTCCCCAATTATCGCCCTGATAATCAAAAATAGGGAAACTCATATATAAATCTGGTTCAGTAGATGACAAATCAGTGCTAATACCAGCCATTACTTTAATTCTTCCTCGTTTTGTATAATATAAGTTTACCTTGTATGTCAATAAAGGTGAATAATCTTTTACTGGGTAAACAACATTTGCAGTATTATTCCAAATTCCTCCCTGATTCGATGCCAATGCGACCGTTCTATACATCATCCAACCATTATAAGGAGCCCCAAATGTATTACACATTTTAAATCCTCCAATTTCCCAATCACGAACATCCACAATTCCATCACCTGAAATATCAATATCGTTTGTGTACTGACCATCACCATTATAATCCCATTTAATTGAATCGTTATAACCAGTAATTGTCATTGCATGATTTGGAGAAGCTCCCCAAGTAACACAAACTTTTTCCCCTTCATGCTCTGTTCCTACCGGTAATGTTGTCGAAGGATTCTGATGTTGAGAATAAAAAAATGCAATCCCTCCAACATCAGACCCATCAATATGATCATTAAGCCAATGTTTTAGTGTCATTATTCCCTCTTCATCAGAACAATTAATTGAAAAAGCTTTACTAATTCTGTTATGCATTCCTTCATAATAAGAATCGTATCCAGTCATAAACCTTTTATCTCCACCAGAATCATGAGCTCCTCCATATGTTTCCATGTTTGGACTACCAACTGTTTTTAAAAGGACTAAGCTATGATAATAACTTGCACCATAATAACCATTTCCGCCATTTTCCCAATTCCATGCAAAATGTGTTGGGTACTTATTCTCAACTAAACTTCCGTCGAGATTTCTAACTCGATTAATTTCATAAGTAAATCCATTTGCAACACATGCTGCCTGACCACAACAATAGCCAGATTGAGCAAATAAACCAGAGTAGCATGCATTATCTGTATTATCTACCTCATAAGGAACAGACATATTACGATAACTTAAAGGCAATTCTAATTCAGGTAAACTAGCAAGTTCAATTTTTTCTTTTGATGTCAATATTTTTAACTGCTGTGAATCAGTTTCTACATTTTTTTGAGAAAAAAGTAGAATACTAACAAATCCTAAAATTACAAGTAGTAATAAAGCTTTCATAAACTTATATCTTTACAAATTTATTATAAAATAAATCCCCATTATTATTATTCAATTCTATATAATAAATTCCACTATTATAATTATCTAAATTAATTCTTAAACTATTCTGATTCGTTAATATTATTGTTGACACTATCTCTCCTTTAGAATTAAATATTTTAAGTATTGAATTCCCTACGATTTGATTGTTCAATTCTACATTTATATAGTCAAATGCAGGGTTAGGATAAACCCTAAAAACATCTTGATTTACGATAAATTCTTCCATGCCTGTTGTAAGTTCATATTTAACAGTATGAGATACATTATTTGCATCAGTTATCTTTACTCTAAATGGATATGAATTATATGCTTCTAATTCGCCATAAAGAACTCCTTCTGGACTTATACGTAAACCCTGAGGTATTGGAAATGGGGAAATTTTTATTTTTGATCCATTACTTGGAATATCATCCATCCAAGCAATAACATTATCCGATTGATTTCCAAAAGAAACTCCTCCAATATTAGAAAATATTGATCTCAAATAATTTGTTCCATACGAAAAAGTTATTGTCCCATCTGCAATTAATTCACAGCCAAATCTTATAGATGTCCATGATTCTGCATTATTATCCGAAGCCTTCCATCTTATTTTCACAGTATCTCCAACATACTTATACCAAATTCCATCTCCTGACAGGAAGTCAGTTTTTAAACTAAATCGAGCTAATGGTGCAATTAAAGACTCATTAATGAATAATGGATAAAGATTTTCTCTAAACTGAGTCCAGGCATTAGTTTCTGAAGAAGGAATTATATAACCATCTGTATGAATTCTAATTTGATTTGTTTCAATATTATCAAACGGGAATAAAAATGGGAGATCCAGAAGTAATGTTCCATTATAATTGTTATCTGGAGTCAGTTTTATTCCATCAAAACTATCAAAATCTTCATCAAAATGTTCTACTTTAAAATTAGGCAGCAACTCCCATTTATATGGAGGTTTTCCTCCTTCATACTCAAGCTCAAACCATACAGGATTTTCAGATGACAAAACAGGCAGACTTGAAGTTAATATTCTAGGAACATCACACTCTGCTATAGTCACATCCGTATATATAACAGTGCTAGCATCATTACTTAAGGAAATAGGATTACCATTAGTAAACTCATGAACTACCCCACTAGTATAATCAAGTACTGAAAACTCAAGAATATCACCTTCATAAATATCATTAGGATCAGATTCTTCAACAACTAGAAATAACCTTGCCTGACTGTCTTCATTAAAATATTCTAACAAAGATGAAATATCTAAACCAATTTCTATAGTTTTATCAGCTTCAGAAGTGCCTCCACACATATATTTATCTCCTCCCTGATAATTAACTATAGGAAAATCTGTAATATATTCCCAAGAAGATGAATTCAAATCTGATGAAATTCCAACTTTAACTTTAATACTTTGCCTTGATACGTGCTTTAATAAAACTTTTGCCGTTAACTGTGGACTATAGTCAACATTAGGTTTTATTACGTGCACATAATTATTTAGAATTCCACCTTCTGGGTATGAATCAGCCATGCACTTATACATTATCCAACAAAATCCTCCCCCTTCCCAATCAGGGCCAAAACTTTCTGCTAATTTAAATCCACCCTTTTCATAATCTCTAACATCAATAAATCCATCATTATTTAGGTCAACATCATTAGTGTATTCTCCATCTCCATTATAATCAAAGCACACATTATCATTATATCCAACAATTGTTCTAGCATGTAATGCATCATCACCACATTTTGTTATTACGTATTCGCCAGCTTCTGGAGTTCCATTCACAAAATAAGTTGCACCTTCTGGCGCTATATTAGCAAGAAAAGTAGCAGTTCCGCCTATTTCTCCTGTACTACAATTATCGAAAATCCATGCTTTAAGTGTAGTTAAACCAGATATGGTATTTGTTTCAATCCTTAAATAATCATCAATCTTATTATGCATTAATGAGTAATAATTCTCGTACCCATTTAACCACAATGAACTATCTTGCAAAGCATCTGCCTGACTATCAGAAAGTTTAGGAACACCTAATTTCTTCATCAGCTCCATAGTAATAATATAATTATCTCCAAACCATCCATTCCCTCCATTGCCAAAATTCCATGGAAAATAGACAGAAAACTGATTTTCAGGACTATCTGAGCTAATTCCTTTTATTTTATTTGTTTCATATGACATCATATAATAACAAGTTGCTACCTGATTACAAACCCAATGTGTTTGTTGATAAATAGGTGGAAAATAATTAGAGCCCGAGATATCGATACTCGTAGGTAAAGACTTTTGATAATAATCTTTTGCTTCATCTGTCAAACTCATATATCCTTTCTCAACAATAATATTTTGCTGAGAAAACATACTAAAAGGAATAATTAAACAAAGTAAGAAAGGGGTATAATTCTTCATCAAACAATATTTTTCTGCAATATACAGAAAATTTGATGCATTTATGGTAATTTTGCCAAATATAATACAACACATTATTGATGAACTATAAACTACAATCAGACTACAAACCAACTGGAGATCAACCTGAAGCAATTCGTCAATTAACTGATGGAATCATTAATGGTAGAGAGCATCAAACGTTATTAGGTGTTACCGGTAGTGGCAAGACTTTTACTGTAGCTAATGTCATAAAAAATGTAAATAAACCAGTATTGGTTTTAAGTCATAATAAAACTCTGGCTGCTCAGTTATACTCTGAGTTTAAAGAATTCTTCCCAAATAATGCTGTTGAATATTTTGTATCATATTATGATTACTATCAACCTGAAGCATACCTTCCAGTTACTGACACATACATTGAGAAAGATCTAGCAATTAACGATGAAATTGAAAAACTAAGACTTAGCACATCAAGTGCATTGCTATCAGGACGCAGAGATGTTATAGTAGTAAGCTCTGTTTCATGCATTTATGGTATTGGAAATCCAGATGATTTTCACTCAAACACACTTGATATTTCTGTAGGCCAAAACTATGGAAGAGATATCCTTTTACGGCATCTTGTAGATTCTCTTTATTTTAGATCTGATATTGATTTTAAAAGAGGTAGTTTTAGAGTCAAAGGAGATACTGTAGATGTATTTTTAGCCTATCATGATATGGCAATGCGAATAATTTTTTGGGATGATGAAATTGAAGAAATATACTCTTTTGAGCCATATTCAGGGGATAAAATTGAAAATCTGGATACTGCTAAAATTTATCCTGCGAATATTTTTGTTACCACAAAAGAAAGAATCAAAGAAGCCATTATTCACATCCAAGATGATATGATGGAACAAGTTGAATATTTTAAAGAAATTGGCAAACCTCTTGAAGCTAAAAGGCTAAAAGAAAGAGTAACATATGATCTCGAAATGATTCGTGAACTTGGTCATTGTAGTGGTATTGAGAACTACTCGAGATATTTTGATGGTCGAAAAGCTGGAAGCCGTCCTTTCTGTCTAATTGATTACTTTCCAGATGATTTTATTACGATTATTGACGAAAGTCACGTTACTATACCTCAAATTGGAGCAATGTATGGTGGTGACAGATCCAGAAAAGAAAATTTGGTAAACTTTGGATTTAGATTACCTGCTGCTATTGATAACAGGCCTCTAAAATTTGATGAGTTTGAATCGCTCCAAAATCAAACTATTTATGTTAGTGCTACTCCTGCAAATCTTGAATTAGAAAAATCAGAAGGTGTAATTGTAGAACAAGTTATTCGTCCAACTGGATTATTAGACCCAAAAATAGAAGTTAGACCATCTGAAAATCAGATTGATGACTTAATGCACGAAATAAAAATTCGGACTGAAAAAGAAGAACGAGTTTTAGTTACTACTCTGACAAAACGAATGGCTGAAGAATTGACAAAATATCTGACTCGGTTTAAAGTAAAATGCAGATATATACATTCAGATGTTGACACACTTGAAAGAGTTCAGATATTATCCGAACTCAGAGCGGGGGTGCTTGATGTTTTAGTTGGAGTAAACCTTTTACGTGAGGGGCTTGACTTACCAGAAGTATCATTGGTCGCTATCATTGATGCTGACAAAGAAGGATTTTTAAGATCTGAAAGAGCTCTTACTCAAACTGCTGGACGTGCTGCTCGTCATCTTAATGGGAAAGTAATAATGTATGCAGACAAAATTACTGGTTCAATGAAAAGAACCATAGATGAAACTAATCGTAGGCGCGAAAAACAAATCAAATACAACGAAGATAACAATATAACTCCGACACAAATAATCAAGGCTCAACGTGAAATCATAGGACATAAACCTCAAGCTCCTGCATCTGATTATAGTATGGAAACTGAAATGAAAATTGCTGCAGATCCTGTAATTAAATATATGGACGAAAAAGCTCTTGAAAAATCTATCAAAAACACTAAAAAACAGATGGAAGCTGCTGCAAGTAAATTAGATTTTGTTGAGGCTGCAAGATTACGTGATGAAATGTATGCTCTTCAAAAATTATTGAAAGCTAAACAGTAGACTTTTAACATTTTGAATATTAGAAAACAATTATTTTTTAACTATTCTAATTTCAACTCTTCTGTTATGATCTTCTTCATAGGCATTTCTCTCTTTGGGATAAAGCTTAAATTTTGACCCATATCCTATGTAAGTCATGCGTTTAGAATCAATACCCTTCTCAACAAGAAAATCATAAACAGCTTTTGCCCTATTTTCGCTTAGATGATCATTTTGATTTATTCTATCCCAGCCATCTTCACCACCTTTTTCGCAACAGATATGACCTTCAATTTCTATCTCAAGTGTTGGATTATTTTTCATAGCCAAATAAAGTTGATTTAATGAACTTTCAGATTCTGGTTTAAAATTAGGTGTCCCTCCGTGAAACAAAATATTATCCAACACTATATTTTCTCCTACTTCCATATTTTCTGTAGTAAGATTTTCAAAAATTGGAATTACAACAGATTCCTCTTTAACTTCTTCAATTTGGTCAAGATCAACATCCTGACTATTTCCTATAACATTCTTATTATCAACCTCTTTACCAACTTCTTCTTTATAAACAAAAACTACATAACTTACCCTATGTCGCACAACTCCTCTATCATCAGGATTTGTTCTATAGTCTGAGGAACTATTAGGATAAATACCCATCCCTTTGCATTCAGCAATAAGACTTTTAGGGACTCCCTGTTCTACCAAATAATTTCTCACCTGATTAGCTCTACGCTGCGATAAATTTTGATTGTAAAAAATCGTGCCTAAAAAATCCGTATAAGAAAATACTTTAACTTCTTTAACATCTTTTTTCAAGTAATTATTAATATCGTTCCTAAACTCTCCTTCCAAACCACAAGAGTCAATACTATAATACACTTTTAACGTATCGGATATTTGAGCAAAACTCAATAATGAAAAAAGAATGAAAATCACCTGAAAAACGACAAAGTACTTAATCCTCATAATGCTTTAGATTTTTTTGTTTCTATATTTTATAACTGTAAAAGAATGAAATTATTTTTATTTCTTCACATAAACAGAAAATTATTTTAAATTTGCAGAACATTTTGGGCCCCATAGTTCAATGGATAGAATAGCAGTTTCCTAAACTGTAGATCCAAGTTCGATTCTTGGTGGGGCTACGAAAGTAGACACAATAGAGCCACGACTAGTGGCTTTTTTCGTTAGAAAAAGAATCGAGGCTTATCTTGAGTATAGTCAAAAGTATGATCGATAGAACTTTAAAAAAGAGAAACCGCAAAAATTATTGCGATTTCTCTTCTTTCATAAAAGCATTCATTTATTCTTGTTCACCCATATATGCAATAGAAACAACTTCAAGTTCCATTTCTAAAGCATCTGAGTTTTCACTTGAAAGTTCAACATCTCCAACTATCTTATAATAATCATCTGGCCAATCTGTCATCTTATCAATACTTGGACTTCCTAAATAAAATTGATAATCATCAAAATTAGGATTCAAATCAATTACTGCGCCACCAAAATCCCACGCCAATCCATAAAAACTATATGCTTCCCCATTGATTTCTTGTAATTCAGCCATTGAAGTACCTACCTTGACCTGAGTTGTTGTAGAAAAAACATCTCCACCTTCAATAGCTTCATCTCCATCATAAGTATAAATTGAATAAGTTGTTTCAACAAAGTCCGCACCATCTGTTTCCCCTTCCATTCCCCAATATACAACAACTCTGTTTGAATATTCAGGATTAAGAATTGAAACATTATACTCCACAGTACCTTCAGCTTTCCACAGAATTGTTTCCTCAACATTTTCCTCTCCAAAATATTCTGCCATTTGCTCATGGTTTTCGAACTGCATAAAATCTTCAAGATATTTGATTTCGATTTTAGAAGTATTGGAAGAAATTTCATCTCCTTTTTTATTATTATCTGTTTTTTTTTCAATATTGTCACATGATAAAATTGTAAAAAACACCACACTTAATAAAATGTATAAAAGTTTTCTCATTGCTAATCTGTTTTAGTACTTTATTATTTTAATTATTTCTCTAATATTCTCATTTGATATAGATAATAAGTATACACCTGACTTTATATCTTGGCAATTAATTTTAATTTCTGATTCAAAGTCTGATTCTTTACGAATTAGGCTTCTACCATTACAATCAAACAACTCAATTATGTATCTTGAGGTATCATCTAGAATAACATTAAAGTATTTATCTACGGGATTTGGATATACTGAACACTCAAATCCATTTTTATTTTCTTTATTTATGGATAAATCATAATCTGTCAAATCTCCATAACAATACAATTCAGAATTATTCAAGCAAATCAATTCATAATCAATACTTTTATTTTCGTTTACATTTACAACAATGAAGTTTTCACCATCTCCATCTCCCATACCTGTTGCAATGAATGTAATATTATCAAACTTATCATACATAAAGTTACATGCATTTTGGTTTGCCCCAACATCACCTGCACAGAAAAAAAACTCATATTCAAGATCTTTACAATATGGTATAATCTCACTCCAAAAATTTATTGTATCTGCTCTTCCATTTAAACCATTTGGATGAAAATCTGAGTATATATTATCATCTTCATACCATAAGAGTTGATGAATCATTATAAAAACATTTTCTAATCCTTCTGCATTATCATTTATAGCCTCTTGTAAAAACAATAGTTGATCTTCTGAAATATTCCATTCATCAAGTAATGGATCTAAAACCACAAACAAGTCTTTTTCACATGTAAAGGAAAAATAAGTAGAGCCATAACGATTCTCATATAACTGTCTGTTTATCATATCATGATTCCCAACAGCTATATATACAGGCAAACCTAAGTTTGCAATATCAACATCTACTTCATCCCAATCTTCTGCACTTGGCATATACACCACGTCACCTAATAAAACCCCAAACCTCATATCTTCATTACTTTGAATTAGAGGAAACTTTTCTTTGAGTGGAGGATGTAAACCTACATTATTGACCCCCTGTTCTCCATAACTGTGCCCTGCAATAAAAAATGAATATGAATCTGCTTGTGCAGAAAGACCATTAACAATTAATATCAAAAAAGATATATTAAATAATATAAAAGCAATGTTTTGTTTCATGATTTTATAATTTTTGAGTAAATTTTATCAATTCTTCACTAAACTTCTTCCAGCTTAACTCTTCTTTTAGTTCTTTGATATTACCTTTAAATTCATTGATTTGCCCTGATTGAAAATAATCAATTATCCCTTGTTTTACAGACACAGAATCTGGAGACTTTACAATCAAACCTGTCTTTTTATGATGAATAATTTCTGCTAAACCACCCACATCTGTTGCAATCATTGGAACTTCAAAATGATAAGAAATTCCGGTTATTCCACTTTGAGTTGCACTTTTATAAGGCAATATGCACACATCAGCTGCAGAAAAATAATCACTTACCTCATTGTCAGAAATATACTTCACACGTTTATGGATATTATCTTTATTATTGTTCTTTTCTATAAGATCATCATACTTATCAAAATTTCCATAAACTTCACCTGCAATAACCAGTTGGTAAGAATCATCCAACTTCCCGAATGTTTCTATTAATATATCGAGACCTTTATAATCGCGAATAAATCCAAAGAACAAAACAGTCTTTTTATTCTTATCAATTCCAATCTTTTCTCTTGCAATCTTTGTATCCTGAATTTCTCCAAAATGATCATATAATGGATGTGGCAATAATTTAACTTTTGCATCAGGCAAGAGAGAGAGCAAGTCTTGTTTTACCTTATCTGACATTGCAATAAATCCATCATTTCTTTTAAGGAAATATTTAGTAAATGCTGTATCAAAAAACTTTTTTTCGTGAGGTATTACATTATCAAGAATTGTAATAACTTTTGTCGATCTAGGCATTCTACCAGCAACATAACCTAATGATGGACCAAAATACGACATCCAATATTTCATAATCAGCAAATCGGGCTGAGATTTTTTTATTTTACTTGCTGCAAGAGGCCAGTTTAAAGGAAAAGCAGAATTTAAAACTCTCTTCGAGTCTATCTTATCAACAATATCTCCTTCTTTAACCATTTGAGTCTCACCAGGAAATAAAAATCCAGGATATTGAACAGAAAAAGTATATGCATCAACATCATTACCTGCTTTTTCAAACTCTCGCAAAACAGAAGAATTAAACTGTGCAATACCGCCTCTGAAAGGATAAAACGTTGAAAGGTATGATATTTTCATATTAGATAAAATTCACTTAAAACCTCAAAATTAGTAATAATAACATATTAAACAATGATTCTTAGTGTAAATTTGCCCCAGATTAAAACTAAGAATTTCCTTTTTTATATATTAAGCATGCATTTGGATCTTTACATCGTAATGAAAATTTTGACCTACACTTAATTTTTCAGTGAAATTGCCACAGTAAATATTTTAATAATTCTATTAGAAAAAGACTATCACAGTTTTTTTTAGCCTAACTTCTTAACTTCCTCAAAAACAGTTTGTGGTTTTAAATCATACATACACGATCTCTCCCTTTTGCATGAATTTCCATAAAAGCAATCGCAACCTGATTCTGGCTCAACGATAACACCTCTGTTATATAAATAAAATTCGTGCTTATTAAAGATATTATTCATCAAGACCATTTTTCTCTGCAGTGCTGTTGCAATATGCATCATCATTGAAACCTGAGTAACTACAATATCACAAGCAGATGTAATTGCAAAAAACTCCTCAAGTGAAAAAGTTCCAGGATACCATGCTCCGGTTTTCTCTGCTAGCATTGTATTTTTTTCATCTTCCTGAGGCCCACCAAGGACAACAGGACAATATCCAGCTTCAATTAACAGATTAATAAACTCAACCCACATTTCATCAGGCCATAATCTGGTTAACCATCTGTTTCCGCATCCGGTATTTAAACCAACAATTGTTTTTCCTTTACCCTGATCAGACATAATACCTGACCACTTCTTTGCAAGTTCTTTATTATAATTCAGCAAATACGGCTCATCATTAAACTCCAGATGACATATTTCAAATATCTCATCCATATAATGTTTGGTATTCTTTTGTGAATGATGATCGTAATAACCTGTAATTAATTTATGATTAGCTGCAGGTGAAGCTGCATCAATGTGATTATCATTCCAGATAAAGCCATACTTCTCTGCTGCTTCAACCTCAGATAAAAGCATACAAGCCTCCTCTTCTTTATCAAGATTTATAGCTAAATCGAACTTTTTATTTCTTAAGATATATAATGCGGTTTCATCCCATTTATAAATTGCATCAATTTCCTCTTTTGGTAAAACATCCGGAGATAAAGTTAACCAGCTAATATGAGCATTAGGGTACAAATCTTTGTATTTCACGACTAATGGAGTAGTTCTGATAACATCACCCATTGCCCCCAACTTAATTATCAAAATTCGTTTTTCAATTTTCTGATAATATTCACAATTCTCACAATCTACATTATAAAGCTTGTTTGGTTTACAAGGTATTGCACCTTTAAAAAATTTACAATCGTACTTAACTGAGTTAATATCCATAATAACAATTTATCGAGCAAATTTAAGAAAAATGTTTTAATCCCCCAGCTCAATTAATCAAAACAAATCTATTTTAATTGCAAGTCAAAAACTTGTTAATATTATATTGTATCTTTTCTTTTGAAAAACATCAAAATATTACAAAAAATCACCATCTTTGCACACCATAAAAATGATAAAAAATGACTGAAAAAATTCTTATCCTTGATTTTGGCTCGCAATACACACAACTTATTGCACGCAGAGTAAGAGAACTCAATGTTTATTGTGAAATTTTTCCTTACAATAAGATCCCTGAATTAGACAACAGTATTAAAGGCGTTATTCTAAGTGGAAGTCCTTACTCTGTAAGAGAAGAAAAAGCACTAAAACCTGATTTAACAAAAATCAAAGAAAAATATCCATTATTGGGTGTTTGCTATGGTGCACAGTATTTATCTCATTTTTATGGAGGAGAAGTTGCACCTTCAAATACCAGAGAATACGGAAGAGCGAATCTAAGTTTTGTCAACAAAGAAAACCCTCTTTTAGCTGGAATGAGTGACAACTCTCAGGTATGGATGTCTCATGGCGATACAATAGTAAAAGTTCCTGAAAATTATAATATTATTGCATCTACTCACGATGTTAAAGTTGCTGCATATCAAATAATGGGAGAACAAACTTGGGGAATCCAATTCCACCCAGAAGTTTATCATTCTCAGGAAGGGCAAACTTTGATTAAAAATTTTGTTGTTGAGATTTGTGGATGTAAACAAGACTGGACTCCCGATTCATTTGTTGAATCAACAGTTGCCGACCTACAAAAGAAAATTGGAAACGACAAGGTTATTCTTGGTCTTTCTGGTGGTGTTGACAGTTCTGTTGCTGCAGTTTTACTTCATAAAGCGATAGGTAAACAACTAACATGTATTTTTGTTGACAATGGTCTTTTACGAAAAAATGAATTCGAAAACGTTCTGGAATCATACAAAGGAATGGGCTTGAATGTAATTGGAGTCGATGCAAAAGAAGAATTTTACTCTGAACTTAAAGGAGTAACAGAACCAGAGAAAAAACGAAAAGTTATTGGTAGAGTCTTTATTGAAACATTTGATAAAGAATCTCACAAAATTGAAGACGTTGTTTGGCTTGCTCAGGGAACAATTTATCCTGATGTAATCGAATCTGTATCTGTAAAAGGACCTTCTGCAACAATCAAATCTCATCACAATGTTGGCGGATTACCTGATTTTATGAAATTAAAGATTGTTGAACCTCTTAATCTTCTTTTTAAAGATGAAGTAAGAAGAGTTGGCAAAGCTTTAGGTCTTTCACATAGCCTATTAGGACGCCATCCATTCCCGGGACCAGGATTAGGGATCAGAATACTTAGTGATATTACTCCTGAGAAAGTAAGAATCTTACAAGATGTAGACGATATATTTATTCAAGGACTTAAAGACTGGAATTTATATGATGACGTTTGGCAAGCAGGCGTAATGCTACTTCCTGTCCAATCTGTAGGTGTTATGGGTGATGAAAGAACATATGAAAATGTAGTTGCTCTTCGTGCTGTTCAATCAACAGATGGTATGACAGCAGATTGGGTACATTTACCTTACGAGTTTTTAGCAAAAATATCAAACAATATCATTAATAGAGTTAAAGGAGTTAACAGAGTTGTATACGACATCAGCTCAAAACCACCTGCAACAATAGAATGGGAATAAAAAGGTAAAATGCATAGAGCATAGAGCAAATTGTTAATTCATTACAATATCCTCTATGCTATGTGCGACAAGCCCCATGCAAAAAAATATAGCCTGAGACAAAACAACTCTATTAATGTTTTATTCTAAACTAAATCCTAAAGAAAAAACAACTTTTAATTTACACTTTATTTATAGTGTAATTGAAGGACTCATTGTGGGTGTCACAATGATGAACGAGTTTGTCTTTCTTAGAAGTCTTCAAGGCACTGAATTTCTTACAGGAGTGCTTTTCTTTGTCACAATGTCGGTTTTTATGAGCCTGATATTACTAAATGAATTAATTAGAAGAAGTCATAATAAGAAAAAGCTAATCCGTGTTACAGCAATAGTAACAAGAGCACCATTACTAGGTTTCTTATTTTTCCCAAGTGCAATAACACAATCTAATGCAGGTTGGCTTCACTTTATTTTTCTTGCAATATGCTTTTTTTATTTTCTTGGCACAACTATAACATTACCAACAATAAATCTATTATTGAAAGACAACTATGGTAATGGGAAATTTGGAAAATTGTATGGATATACTGCTACTGCCAATAAAATATCGGTACTATGTGCAACATTCATTTTCGGACAACTACTTAATGATAATTTCTTTGCATTCAAATATGTTTATCCGACTGTAGGAATTTTAAGTATGATAGCCCTGTTTTCGCTTTCAACTATTCCATATAGTGGCAAAAAGGAAGAAATTAAAACAAAAATTAGAGAATCTTTAAGAAATTCCTTAAAAAGAATGTACAAAATCTTAAAAGAAAATCGAAAATTTAGACATTTTGAAATGGCCTTTTTTGCATACGGGACAGCATTTATGATTAGCACAACTGTGATTACTTTTTTCCTCGAATCCAATCTGGAATTATCTTATGCCAGCATCTCATCATACAAGTCTACAGCTGGGATTATTACAGTAATTGCAATGCCAATTTTTGGAATAATTATGGACAAGGTTGACCCAAGAAAATTTGGAGTAATAACATTCTCGGCAATGTTTTTATATATTCTGTTTATTATGCTGACCGAATATTTCCCGACACATTTTGTTTTTGGTGATATCGAAATATACATAACACTTCTTATTGCATTTCTCAGTTATGGAATATTTAGTGCTGCCGGAACATTATCATGGAATATTGGATCTGTTTACTTTAGCGAATCCGCCAACGATAGCGCTGACTACCAAGCACTTCACATATCAATGACAGGAATTAGATCGATGTTAGCTCCCCTAGGTGTAGTCTTATATAAATTTGCTGGTTATAACATTACTTTTATTATTTCAATTTTATTTGTTATTTTAGCAATCGTGATTTTAAGAGTATCAATTTCTAAAACTAAAGATTAATGGCAAAGAAGAACTTTACATATAAAAGTGCATTAGAAGAATTAGAAAACATCTTACACGAAATTGAGTCTGGAGAACCTGATTTAGACACTCTAAGCGAAAAAGTAAAACGAGCAACTTTTCTAATTAAAGAATGTAAAGTCAGATTACGTCAAACATCCGAAGAAATTGACAGTATTATCGACGACTGGGAAAAGGATGAATAAACACACAAAACCCAATAATACTCTAACTCATATCATCATTTCCTAATTCCCTTTTTCTGAACATTTTACATCGTAAAATCATTGTTAACAAAACTGTTAGAAATTTGGCCCAATAATGAGTGATTTTTTTCTATTTTTTTTACCTTTGTTTATTAATATTTTGTAAAACAATTTTTTGAATGGGACTAAATAGTATTATTAGTGGGTTATTCGGCTCAAAAGCCGATAGAGATATGAAATCAGTTCAACCTTATTTAGAAAAGGTTTTAGCTGTGGGGCCTGAATTAGAAAATATAAGCAATGACGAACTAAGAGAAAAAGCTGAAGATCTAAAAAAAGGCATTAAAGAATTTATAAAATCGGATCAAGACGAAATAAATAGATTAAAAGAAAAAGCTGAATCTCTGGATATTTGGGAAAGAGAAGACGTTTTTAATGAGATTGATAAGATTGAAGAAAAAATTGACGAGAAATTAGAAGAGCACCTGGACTCTATTCTACCTCAAGCTTTCGGAATTATGAAAGAAACTGCTCGTAGGTTTACCAACAACGAGCTTATTGAAGTAACAGCTTCAGAATTTGACAAAAATCTTGCTACATCAAATGATTTTGTTGACATTAAAGGCGACAAGGCATTTTGGAAAAACTCATGGGTTGCCGGAGGTAATACCATCACATGGAATATGATTCATTATGATGTGCAAATAATTGGTGGAGCTGCTTTACATCAAGGTAAAATTGCCGAGATGGCTACTGGTGAAGGTAAAACTCTTGTTGCTACATTCCCAGTATTTTTAAATGCTTTAACTGGTCGTGGCGTTCACCTTGTTACAGTTAACGATTATCTTGCAAAACGTGATGCCGAATGGATGGGGCCAATGTATCAATTTCATGGGTTATCTGTTGACTGTGTAGATAAACACGACCCAAACAGTGAAAGTCGTCGTCAGGCTTATGCCGCTGATATTACTTTCGGAACAAATAACGAATTTGGATTTGATTATCTTAGAGATAATATGGCACTAAATCCTAGTGACCTTGTACAAAGAAAACACAATTACTCTATTGTGGATGAGGTCGACTCTGTTCTAATTGATGATGCAAGAACTCCTCTTATTATTTCTGGACCTACTCCAAAAGGTGACGATCAGTTATTCGATGAGTTTAAACCTCAAGTCCAGAAACTTGTTAGTGCTCAGAAAGCTTTATTCAACACTGTTTTTGCCGATGCTAAAAAACTTATTGCTGCCGGTAATGATAAAGATGGTGGTTTTAAATTATTACAAGCATATAAAATGCTTCCTAAAACCAAGCCACTTATCAAATTCCTCAGTGAGCAAGGAATGAAAGCTCTTCTTCAAAAAACTGAGAACACATACATGGCAGATAATAACAAGAATATGCATCTTGTTACTGATGACTTATTCTTTGTTATTGATGAAAAAATGAATTCAATCGAACCAACAGATAAAGGTTTTGATTTATTATCTAGTTCAACATCTGACAATAACTTCTTTGTATTACCAGATATTTCAACTGAACTTGCCAAAGTTGAAGATTCAGATTTAGACGATTCTGAAAAACTTAAATCAAAAGATGAAATTGTTAGAGATTATTCTATCAAATCTGAACGCATACATACTGTTAACCAACTACTTAAAGCATACACTCTTTTTGAAAAAGACACAGAATATGTTGTAATAGACAATAAAGTTAAGATTGTTGATGAGCAAACTGGTCGTATCATGGAAGGACGTCGTTATTCTGACGGACTACATCAAGCTATTGAAGCAAAAGAAAGTGTAAAAATTGAAGCGGCAACTCAAACATATGCAACAATTACTCTTCAGAATTACTTTAGAATGTACCACAAACTTTCAGGTATGACTGGTACTGCCGAAACTGAAGCTGGGGAATTCTGGGATATCTATAAACTTGACGTAATGGTTATTCCAACCAATCGTCCTATCGCTAGAGGTGATTTCGAAGATTTTGTTTATAAAACAACACGTGAAAAATATGCTGCTGTAATCAACGAAGTTGAAAAACTAACAAAAGAAGGACGTCCTGTTTTAGTTGGTACAACTTCGGTTGAAATATCAGAATTACTAAGTAAAATACTTACTCGTAAAGGAATAAAACATAATGTTCTTAATGCGAAAATGCATAAGCGAGAAGCTGATATTGTTGCAGAAGCTGGTTACGCAAGTAATGTAACAATTGCTACAAACATGGCTGGTCGTGGTACCGACATTAAACTGAGCGATCAGGTAAAAAATGCAGGAGGTCTTGCAATTGTTGGTACAGAAAGACACGAGTCCCGTCGTGTTGACAGACAGTTAAGAGGTCGTGCTGGTCGTCAGGGAGATCCAGGTTCATCACAATTCTTTGTTTCGCTCGAAGATGATTTGATGAGACTTTTTGGTTCTGACAGAATCGCAAAAATGATGGATAGAATGGGACTTCAAGAAGGTGAAGTTATTCAGCATTCCATGATATCTAAATCAATCGAAAGAGCACAAAAGAAAGTTGAAGAAAATAACTTTGGAATTCGTAAACGTCTTCTTGAATATGATGATGTTATGAATGCTCAACGTACAGTTATCTACAAAAAACGTCGTAATGCTCTCGATGGTGAAAGACTTGGTGCTGATATCGCAAATATGATGTACGACCTTTGTGTTAGTATTGCTGAAGATTTCCATGGAATGGTTGATTTTGAAGATTTCAAATTAGAAGTATTCAGATTACTATCGATTGAACTTGAAATTAGTGAACAGGATTACACGAGCATGTCTAAAAATCAACTTACTGATTTCCTTTATGAGAATTTACGTGAAACACACAAACGCAAATCTGAAGCAATTGCAAATCAAGCATTTCCAGTTATAAAAACTGTTTTCGAAAACAATGCAAGTCAGTACGAAAATATACTGGTACCTGTTTCTGACGGAACAAAAGTTTATAACGTTATTGTTAATCTTGAGAAGACTTACGAATCAGAAGGCACGGAAATTGTATCTGCATACAACAAAACTGTAGTTTTAAAAACTATTGACGATCTTTGGAAAGAGCATTTACGTGAAATGGATGACTTAAGACAATCAGTTCAGGCTGCGTCTTACGAACAGAAAGATCCTCTTTTAGTTTACAAATTAGAATCTTTCAATTTATTTAAAACAATGCTTGATAAAATTAACCGTTCTGTAGTAACTATCTTAATGAAAGGTTACATCCCGGTTAATAAAGCTGATGAAGTTAAAGAGGCCAGAAAACCTAAGTCAAAACTTGACTTAAGTAAAATGAAAACTGGTAGAGAAGATCCTGGATATAATGATCCAAGTAAAGGAAAGTCAAAAGCCGAGCCAGTTAGAGTTGAGAAAAAAGCAGGTAGAAATGATCCTTGTCCATGTGGGAGTGGTAAAAAATATAAACACTGCCATGGTAAGAATCAGGAAAACTAATAAATTTTAATATCAAACAACCCCCATATGACCAAATGGGAATACTTAATTTAAAATAATAAATTATGAAGAGAAAACTTTTAATTTTAGCACTGATTTGTTTGCCAATCTCTGCTCTTTTTGCACAGAGCGATGTTGACACATCACAAATTGTCATCCCGATTAAAATCGGATTCGAAGGAGATGCGGCAGTACAAGACACATCGAGTACATTAATAGTTGCAGAAGATCAGGAAGCAAATATAGCTTATAATGATGGTGTAACATTTTACCAGCAAAATCAATTTGATGCTGCAATACAAAGCTTCTCAAGAGCATTGTCATTAAATCCAGATATGACTAAAGCATATTATGGACGTGGCACATGTTATATTCAGAAAAAAGAATATCAAAATGCACTTGATGATTTGGTTAAATATTCGTCTCAAAATACTGATGATGCAAACGTTATTTATTTAAAAGGTTATTGTGCATATTATCTTGAGCAAAACACAGATGCTGTAAAATACTTTACTCAAGCAATCAGCATGGGATATGAAGATGTAAACATGTATTACTTCATGGGTGTGATGAAATTTAAAGAAGAAAAGTATGAAGAAGCAATCACACAATTCAACAGTGCTATCAAAGTAGATCCAAATCACTATTTCTCATTTAACGATAGAGGTTCTGCAAACAGAATGCTTGAAAAATATGATAGTGCCATTGCTGATTATAATAAAGCTATCGAGCTTGAAAGCGATATTCCTTTATTGTATAATAATTTAGGCAGTGCTAAAAGATTGAAAAAAGATTATGAAGGGGCTATCGAAGCTTATGATATGGCTATAAAAAAAGACCCTTCATATTTTTATGCTATTAATAATAGAGCAGTAACATTATTTGAATCAGGAGAATTCGAAAATGCAATTGAGGGATTCAGAGATGTTCTTAAGCAAAAAAAGGACTATGCTTACGCATATAATAATATTGGATTATGCTATTATAAGTTAAAAGATTTTGACTCATCTATTGAAGCATTTTCTACTGCAATCTCTATGGACTCTGAATATGCTTATGCTTACATTCACAGAGGTAGTGCAAAAGAAATGCTTAGAGATATGGAAGGTGCTTGTGAAGACTGGAAAAAAGCACAAGAATTGGGACTTGAAGTTGCAGAAGAATACTGTTCTGTGTGTATCGAATATAAATAGTTAAATTTAAGATTATGAAAATACAATATATTATTATAGCATTTGTTACTGCAATCCTGAGTTTGACAGTTATTACATCACAAGCACAGGTTTCTGTTGAGATAAATAAAAAAGAATTTAAACAAGGTAAAAATGGTTACAAAGATGCAATGGCATCTATAAAATATGCTGATGCATATTATGAAATGCAACAACCAGGAGCATACAGAATGGCTCTTAAGGAATATCTAAAAGCCTATGAATATAATCAGCATTATCCAGAATTAAATTACAAAATTGGAGCATGTTACCTTTATTCTACAGAAAAAGAAAAAGCTATCGACTTTTTAGATAAAGCTTATAAGGCTAAACCTGGGGTTGCTAAAGATATTCAATTCCTTTTAGGTTGGGCTAATCATATGATATATAATTTTGATGAAGCTATTGAATTATACAGACAATTCAAACTTGAGAATCCTCAAACCGAATCAAATAAAAAGAATAAAGATAATGTTGTTATTCACGATGTAGACAAAAGAATTGACGAATGCGAAAGAGGGAAAAAACTTGTTGCAAGTCCTATAAGAGTATTTATCGACAATCTTGGCGCAACAGTAAATTCTAAATATCCTGATTACGGACCAGTAATCACAACCGATGAGTCATTGGTAATTTTTACTTCAAGACGCGAAGGCAGTACTGATGGAGAAATTGATCCTAATGATTTACTTTACTATGAAGATCTTTACATTGCATACAATGATGAAGATAAAGGATGGTCACAGGCAATCAATATGCGAGCTCTTAATACAGAAGGTCATGATGCTTCAGTTGGTTTATCTCCTGACGGACAGTTACTTTACACATACAAAGGTGTGCCTGATGGAACTCTTTTCGAAAGCAAGCTTGATGGTGACAACTGGACTAAACCAAAAGAAATGAATAAAAACATTAATTCCAAATATCATGAAACATCTGCATCTATCTCATACGACAGCAAATACTTATATTTTGTTAGTGATAGAGAAAAAGATGAATTTGGAAACAGTTCTATGGGAGGGAAAGATATTTATGTCAGTGAAAAACAAAGTAACGGCAAATGGGGACCTGCAAAAAATCTAGGAGCACCAATAAACACAAAATATGATGAAGAAGGTGTCTTTATGCACCCTGATGGAGTAACAATGTATTTCTGCTCAAAAAGAAAAGGTTCCATGGGTGGTTATGATATATTCTATACTGAAAATGATGGTGCTGATAACTGGTCACATCCAAAAAACATTGGATATCCTGTTAATACTCCTGATGATGACGTATTCTTTGTAGTTGCTGGTAATGCTCGTTACGCATATTACTCTAGTTCAAGAGACGATGGATATGGATTGCAAGACATTTACAGAATCACTTTCTTAGGACCAGAAAAAATGATGGTTGTCGGTAGCGAAGATATTCTTATTGCAAGTTCTACAGCTACAATCCAACAAAAAGTTGAACAAGAAATTGTAGAAGTTAAGAAAGTACGTCTTACAATTATGAAAGGTACAGTAACAGATGCTTTAAGCGAAGAGCCAGTAGAAGCTACTATTGAAATTGTTGATAATGAAAAGAATGAGCTTATCACAACTTTAACGTCAAATAGTAAAACTGGTAAATATCTGGTTAGTTTACCTTCAGGAAAAAACTATGGAATTGCAGTTAAAGCTGACGGCTACTTATTCTATTCAGAAAACATAAACATTCCTGAAGCAACAGCATACCAGGAAGTAACAAAAGATATCGTTCTAAGTAAAGTTGGTATAGGATCAAAGATTGTTTTAAAGAATATCTTCTTTGATTATGGAAAAGAAACTCTTCGTGAAACTTCATTCCCTGAACTTGATAGACTTGTTGCTTTACTTGATTCATATCCTGATATGAAGATTGAAATTGGTGGACATACTGACAGTCATGGTGGATTACAATTTAATACCCAATTATCTGAAGACAGAGCTAAATCTGTAGTAGATTATCTTGTTGACAAAGGTGTCTCAAAAACAAGATTAACTTTTAAAGGTTATGCATATCTTCAACCAATTGCAACTAACGATACTGATGAAGGAAGACAACAAAACAGACGTGTTGAATTCAAAGTACTTAGCATCAAATAATACAAATAAAAAGCTATGACTCTTGTAGTCGTAGCTTTTTTACTATAACCCCCTATAACCCCAGAGTAATGAAAAATATTTTGTTTATTTTAGTCATTATGTTCTTCACGAACATGTTATTCTCACAGGAAGATGTAAGTTTTTCAAAATCAAACTTTCCTGATCAAGCTTATGAATTATCAGTTGCAAAAAAACAGATAAAAAATGCAAACATTCTAGTATTTAATGAGCATAATATCCAAGCAGGACTTGAGTATTACTTAAAAGCTTACGAATTAAATCCAGACAATTCTGATCTTAATTACAAAATAGGATATTGCGTTTACAATACTACTCAAAAATATGATTGTCTACAGTATTTTGAGAAAGCATATTTATTAAATCGTAATGTAGATAAAAAAATAGAATATTATTTGGCAAGAGGACTGCATCTAAACTACCAATTTGATAATGCAATTAAATATTACAACAGCTATGCTGCCAATTTAAAGAACGATGCAGAAATTGAAGAAATAAACAAATATATTACAGAGTGTCGTAATGGTAAAGAGATACTAAAAGATACAACAGATGTTGAAATAATAAATATTGGAGAAAATGTAAATACAGAATATCGCGAATATGGACCAATGATTACTGCTGATGGCTCTAAAATGTATTTTACATCGCGACGTAAAGGAACAACAGGTGGAGGAATAGCTCAGGATGGTATGTATTTCGAGGACATTTATGAATCAAGAAAAACAGCGTCAGGTTGGAGTAAAGCCAGAAGTGTTGGCACTCCGTTGAATACTAAACTACATAATGCGGTTGTTGGTCTTTCCCCAGATGGTCAAAATTTATTTGTTTATGTTGATCAAAATGGTGGCGACTTGCATGTATCAAAGCTTCAGGGTAGCAGATGGACAAAACCTGAAAGTATTGGACAGAATATTAATCACAAATCACATGAATCATCAGCCTGCATTTCTTTTGATAATAAAAAATTGTTTTACATTTCAGATGATCCTTCAATTTCAATTGGTGGACGGGATATTTTTTATTCAACTCTAGATAATAATGGTAATTGGTCACCTCCTACTAATATTGGACCTATGGTAAATACAAAATATGATGAAGTAGACCTATTCCTTCATCCAGATGGCAGGACTGTCTATTTTAGCTCTAGAGGACACAACACAATGGGTGGTTACGATATTTTTAAAACTACACAAGACAAAAATGGGAACTGGTCAACTCCTGAAAATATTGGATATCCAATTAATACTCCTTTAGATGATGCCTTTTTTGTAACAACAGCTAGTGGAAAAACAGCATATTTCTCTTCTGTACGTCCCGAAGGTAAAGGCTTACACGATATTTACGAACTTAGATTCCCTGTTGATGAAGAAACCACACCAGTTGAAAATAAAGTTTATCTAACTCTTGTTAAAGGTAAAGTTACTGATAAAGTAACTGCTTTCCCATTAGAAGCAAATATTGAAATTATTGATAATGAAGCTAACGAAGTGGTTGCAACTTTTAAAACTAATAGCCAGACTGGTGCATATCTGGTTAACCTTCCTTCTGGAAAAAATTATGGCTTAAATGTAAATAAAGATGGCTACTTATTCCATTCAGAAAACTTTAACCTTGCTGACACTTCTGCTTATCAGGAAATAACAATAGATATTGAATTACAAAGAATTGAAGTTGGAACAACTATAGTTCTAAAAAACATTTTCTTCGATTACGATAAAGCAACTCTACGTCCTGAATCTTTTGCAGAGTTAAACAGAGTTGTCCAAATTCTTGATAAACAACCAAAACTTAAAATTGAAATCTCAGGTCATACAGATAACAAGGGTGCATACGAATACAACAAAAAGTTGTCACGTGACAGAGCAAATACTGTTGTTGATTACCTGATAGAAAAAGGAATAGCAGAAGACAGATTAACTTTTGAAGGCTACGCTTTTGACCAACCAATATCTACTAACGATACTGACGAAGGTCGTCAGTTAAATAGAAGAGTTGAATTTAAAGTACTGAGTAACAAATAAATCAATCAATAAGCTCATTGTATTCATAAGCGTAAAGTTTATGTTCACTTTCTTTATATTCTACAAGTACAATTTTCTCAGCAGACACTTTTTGCTTATCCCCAGTTACCTGAGTATTAATCACAATAGCATTTCTATTACCTATTTTTGTATTCTCAAAGGATAAAATTTCACTATCCTCTGGTGTCCCATAATATACATTCCGATTTCTAAATGACTCAAGAATAAGCTTCTCACTATTATTTTTGAAAACTTCGTCATCAACATAAGACATTATTATTTCATAATTAGAATCTTTAAGTGCTTTGTAAAACCCAGTTACATATTCTGACACTAAAACCTTATCAACAATTAAAGTATTTGTTGTCCCAGCAGATTCTAGGACAGACGCTTCTTCTATAGAATATACTTTAAAAGAATGCCTTCTAACTAACAGTTTTACAGAACTTGCATACAAACCATTATTTGTTTTTTCATTAATAAGCAATTCAATTATTGGAATTTCCTTTTTAAAATCTGTAGTAATTCGACGTACCTCAAAACCAATAACATCGGGTTTTATAGATACTTGTTCTTTAAACCCATTAACAAGTTTTTCTTCGCCAAGTTTTTCAAATACAAACTCATCGATTAAAGCTCTTACATCTTCAAAATTGTCAGTATTAATTTTCTTATACATCTCATCTAAAAAAATATTTAAAGCAGAACTAGGATCGTTAGCTTTTTCTAAAGATACATATGGTAAGTTACTGTACTCATAATTTTCCAGAACCAATCTGTCATTTTCACCAATAAACAATAGATTTTCGAAATGATATAAATCATTATTATTAAAGCATTTAGTGTGAAAACCATATTTATCCCCAGTTTCTGATTCAATGGTATAAGAATACAAAATTTCATACTCTAAAGTTCTACCCATTTTCTTGTCTCTTTCGGATAAACCCAGCATTAATATTGAATCGCCTGGATTATTTCGCAGTTCTTTTGAAAAATATGACAAACACTTTTCATAGTTTCCCTTTTCTAAAAAAGAATAAAACTCCAATACTGTACTGTCTACAAGTACAAACTCTAAAGTTTCGTCATTACTAGTAGTTTCTTGTTTATCGATTTTATAGTTGCTGGAGTTGCATGAAACCCAACTAAACAAAACAATTATTATCGACAATTTAATCAGATTGCTTTTTGTATCCATTCCTATTTTATTGATGGTAAAAACAAAGTTAATAAATAATTGAAATCATTCATAAAAAGCATATGCCACCAAATAAAAATTTATTAATTTTATCAAAAAAACATCGAATGGATTCGTCAGAAAAGAGGATACTTGAACTTGTTAAAGAATTGAACAGACATAATCACAATTATTATGTTTTGAACCAACCTGAAATTAGTGATTTTGAATTCGACAAAATGCTTGAAGAGCTAAATCAGCTTGAAAAACAATATCCCCAATTTAAAACTCCTGACAGTCCTACACAAAGAGTTGGTAGTGATATTTCCAATAAATTTAACACTGTAAAGCATGATTACAAAATGCTTTCGCTCGGAAATACTTATTCAGAAAGTGATTTAACAGATTTCCATAACAGAGTTATAAAAGAAATTGAAACAGAACCAGAGTATGTTTGTGAATTAAAATTTGATGGTGCTTCCATATCAGTAAAATATGAAAATGGTATTTTTAAACGTGCTGTTACAAGAGGAGACGGAACTCAAGGAGACGATGTAACAAAAAATATTAAAACAATAAGAAGTATTCCACTCTCCATAAACTCAAATGAATTACCAGATCAATTTGAAATTCGTGGTGAAATATTAATGCCACATAAAACTTTCGATGAGCTAAATTTAATTAGAGAAGATAATGGTGAAACGCCATTTGCAAATCCACGTAACGCAACATCGGGATCAATAAAAATGATAGACTCAAGAGAAGTTGCAAAAAGAAAACTGGATTGCTATTTCTATTATATGATGGGCAAAAACATTCCGGCTGAAACACATTTACAAAGTCTTGAAATGCTTAATCGTAATGGATTTAAAGTATCTGAACATTCTAAACTTTGCAAAAATATTAACGAAGTTTTTGAATATGTACATTTCTGGGATAAAGAAAGACATAATCTACCATATGATATTGACGGAATTGTAATTAAAGTTAACTCATTTAAAATGCAGGATATTTTAGGATTTACTGCAAAAAACCCTAAATGGGCAATCTCATACAAGTTCAAAGCAGAGCAGGTTACAACTAAATTATTAAGCATAGACTATCAAGTAGGAAGAACTGGTGCAATTACTCCAGTGGCAAATTTAGAACCCGTTCAACTTGCTGGAACAATTGTAAAAAGAGCATCACTGCACAACGCCGATCAAATTGCATTGCATGACATTCGCATAGGCGATAATGTTTACGTTGAAAAAGGTGGCGAAATAATTCCAAAAATTGTTGGAGTAGAAAAACATGAGCCGAACTCCTCTCCTACACTTTTTATTGAAAAATGTTCTGAGTGCGGAGCAGGTTTAATACGAATCGAAGGCGAAGCAAAACATTTTTGCCCAAACTCTTCAAACTGTCCGCCACAAATTAAAGGTAAAATAGAGCATTTCATCTCACGTAAGGCAATGAATATTGATAGTCTCGGAGAAGAAACTGTTGCTCAATTTTACGAAAGCGGTCTTATAAAAACCTCGGCAGACCTCTACATTTTAACAAAAGAGCAAATTCTACCACTAGAAAGAATGGCAGAAAAGTCAGCTGACAATATTATTAATAGTATAGCAGAATCTAAAAAAGTGGGGTTTGAAAGAGTTCTTTTTGCTTTGGGAATAAGATATGTTGGTGAAACTGTTGCCAAAACACTTGCTAAAGCTTTTGGTTCAATGGATAAACTGTCTAATGCCAGCAGAGAAGAACTTATTGCTGTAGATGAAATTGGAGACAGAATTGCAGATAGTATTCTGGATCATCTCTCTAACCAAGAGAACTTTAACTTAATTATCAGATTGATGAACTACGGTTTGCAATTCGAAATTCAGGAAGAGGAAAAACTATCGGAAAGTCTAAAAGACTTAAAAATTATCATCTCAGGAACTTTCCAAAATTATTCCAGAGACGAAATAAAAGCTCTAATTGAGAAACATGGAGGGAAAAACGTTTCCTCAATCTCAAAAAACACCGATTTTTTAATCGCAGGGGATAATATTGGACCATCAAAACTTGAAAAAGCAACGAAATTAAAGGTTAAAATTATTTCGGAACAAGATTTTGATGAATTAATTAATTAGTAATTGCGCGAATCCTTTCGCATAATACCAAGTTTGTGCTAATTCTTTCGCACAATATAAAAATTTGCACAAATCCTTGCACTTGATTCTATCAACAAGACTAAACGCTAAACTCTACCTAGCCCTTCTCCCACAACAAAAGAAAGAACAATAACATAGTTCCATATTAAAATTTTAACAATTAATTAATATTTTTTTAGTACTTTGCATTGCATAGTACTAATTTTATTTCATATCTTTGTAATATAATTAACTAAAATAATATAGTTATGAATGTAAATAATAATAAAGCTCAAATGCGAAAAGGTGTTATTGAGTATTGCACATTGCTGATATTATCACAACAAGACTGCTACTCAAATGACATACTTACAAAACTTAAAGAAGCTGAGCTAATTGTTGTAGAAGGCACTCTTTACCCTCTCCTAACCCGTCTAAAGAACAGCGAATTATTAAGTTACAGATGGGAAGAAAGCACACAGGGACCACCTCGCAAGTACTACAGCTTAACAGAAAAAGGAAAATCTTTGCTATCCGAACTAGATATAGCATGGACAAATCTTGTGGATTCAATTAATATGTTAAAATCATCAAAATCAGAATAAAATGAAAAAGACAGTAAATATAAACTTAAACTCCTTCATGTTTACAATTGATGAAGATGCATATAGCATGCTAAACCTTTATCTTACAAAACTGCAGGAGCACTTCTCAAACCAAGAAGAAGGTAGTGAGATAGTTAAAGATATTGAAGCTAGAATTGCCGAAATATTTAATCTCAAAATAAATGATGGTAAACAAGTAATTAATATCAACGATATCGAAGAGTTGGTACAAATACTTGGCAATGTTGAAGACATTACTGGCGAGAATATGTCGGACAATTTTTCGACAGAAAATCAGAGTCAAGAAGAATCCGAAAGTAAAAAAGGTAAAAAGAAGAAAACCAAAAAGCTATACAGAGATCCCGACAATCAACAACTTGCCGGTGTATGTTCAGGCTTAAGCCATTATACTGGAATAAGTACAACTACATGGAGAATTATTTTCCTTATTTTCCTTTTTATAGGACAACTAAGTATCATTGCATACCTCATTCTATGGATTGCTGTGCCAGAAGCTAAAACAACTTCGGAAAAACTTGAAATGAAAGGAGACAAAGTCAATCTTGAAAACATTGAAAAGACTGTTAAGGAAGAGTTTGAAAATGTAAAATCAAATTTCAGAAATATAAAGTCTAAAAAAAGTACAGATATAATTAATAATATAGGAAAGGCATTTATGTCAGTAGTGAGCATAACAGCAAAAGTCTTGGGAAAGGTTCTTGGTGTAGCATTTCTTATTGCAGGAGCAAGTATATTAGTTACATTAACAATAGGCCTATTAAGTGTAAGTGGGGAAAACATTTATTTTTCCAATAATTTTATGAGTATGATTTGGCTTCCAGGTCTTTTAGAATATGTAACAAACACAAGTACATCATGGCTACTGAGTATTAGTATAATGGTTATGTTAGTTATTCCGATAATTGTAATAATTTACTGGGGTATACTTCTACTTTTTAATGTTAAAAGCAATAAATATCTCGGAATCGGAACATTTGCAATTTGGGTTTTAGCAATAATTATCACAACACTCACAAGTTTAAACATTGCAGCATCTTTTAGATCTGTAGACCAAACAACATCTAAAGCAACAATCCCATGTGACTCTACACAAAATTATTATTTTACATTAAATCCAGAATCAGTAGAACCAATAGTTTTAGACGAAGATGATATTGATAATATTCACGATTTACACATTTTCATTGATCAACGTATGATAATTCCAGGCGATGGACAGATTAGACACATTCCAGAAATTGAATTTTATACTTCTAAAGATAGCTGTCCAGAGCTGCAATTACTATATTATGCACGAGGAGCCAATAAAAACGAGGCTGGTGAAAACCTAAAAACCATCAAATATAATTACGAAGTTCAAGATTCTATAATATATTTTGATCCTTACTATTATATTACTTCAGAAAAATTCAGAGCTCAATTTGTTAAAGTAAAAGTATTTATTCCTGAGGGCAATACATTCACAATCGATAAATCATTATCAGGGATTATCGACATCGAAGATAGTTCAGAAGAATATGATGATAATGAAATGACAGAAAAACTTATAGAAGCAACAAAAGAAGGTTTTCTGATAATCTAAACAATAATGATATATAAAAACGAGGCTGTCAATTCATTTGACAGCCTCGTTCATATTATTAGGAACTTAATTTTGGATTTTATAAGTAATCCCGATACCAAATAATTGTTTTATTTGAGGTCGAGCTCCTTTTCCATCGTAAACACCATCACCATCTCGATCAATATCAATCTTAGTATCATCGTCATACATCATAGTTAGATGTATATTTGCAGCAAACCAGCCATTAATCTTAAATGTAACTAGGTTTTCCCAGTTTACATCAAGATTTTCTGGTTTTTCAAGATAATTTGAAAATAAATCAAGCTTGGTAGTAAAAGATATATTATCAGCTAAATTTGCTTTAAATTGAGCTTTTACATATCCCCCAAATTCATAACGCACAACCTCACCTGGAGAAACACCATAAGAACCACTGTTTGATAACAATGTATCTAACACATAAGTAATTTTTCCTGAAACAGGCGAAATAAATAATGTAAAGTTATCATTTGGTTTATAGTCCATACCAATTGATATATTAAGATATGCTGGAGCAAATAAGTTAGATATCCTTACTGTATCACTGATCTTCTTATACCCTTCAGTAAACTGAGATTTAAAACTTACCAAGCCAGTATAATACCAATGTTCAAAGGCATATTGTCCATATTTAGAAGAAAAATCAATTTTATCATCTGTTTTGAAATATAAAGACTCTTCTCCAAAACCTTGTTTCATTAGGCCAAAACCTAGATCAAGAGTATTATCCCAAGTCATCCGATCTTTCTTAAAATTTGCAAATACATTTACAAAGCTATTTCCACTAATCGAATTTTCACCACCGGCAGCCCAGTGTGTAAACGATACTTGAGATGCATTAAAAGAAAATACGCCACCTGTTTTCCAATTTTTGGTAGTATCTTCCTGCGCCATAATCACCCCTGCAAGCAATACACTTGCAACTACAAAAAATAATTTTCTCATCTTTTTTTAATTTATATTTAGTCTTTCTTAATATGAACATCCATTTGTGGGAATGGAATTTCTATTCCCTCTTTAGTAAAAATTGAATAGATTTTTTCATTAATATCAAAATAAACTCCCCAATAATCATCTGTTTTTGCCCAAACTCTGGTTGTTATGTTAATAGATGAATCAGCCATTTCACCTAAACCGATAAAAATTTCTTCGTCTGCAAGAAGTCTTTTCTCTTCTTTAAGTACACTTAGAATTATCTCTCTTACTTTCTGATAATCTGAGCCATAAGCAACACCAAAAGTAAAATCGACTCTTCGTTTTTCTTTACGTGTATAATTTGTAAGAGATCCTGTTGAAAGACCACCATTAGGAATAATAACAACTTTATTATCTAAAGTAGTAAGCACAGTGTTAAATATTTGTATCTCACTAACAATTCCTTGATATCCCTGAGCATCAATAAATTCACCAACTTTAAAAGGCTTAAAGATTAAAATCATAACCCCTCCAGCAAAATTACCAAGTGTTCCCTGAAAGGCTAGACCAATAGCAAGACCGGCCGCACCAAGAATTGCAATAAATGATGTCATTTGAATGCCAACCATTCCCATAACGGAAATTATCACCAATGCTTTCAATGCAACATTTATTAAACTTCGAGAAAATGTAACGAGTCCCTCGTCTACATTTTTCTTCTTCATCATTTTTATGGCTTGTTTAACAAATATATTAGAAATCCAAAGCCCGATAATCAGAAAAGCTATTGCACCCACAAAGCGAATTCCATTATTTACCACCCATACATAAATTTCATCTAAGACGTTTTCCATTTTATTATTTTTAATAAATATATAGTTATTTTTTTTGGTTAATCTTATTAACAGTCTAGCTGTCAATTTGTTCGCCAAATAAAATAAAAAAAAAGCAGAACTCAAAAAGAATTCTGCTTTTGTACCCGGGGCCGGGGTCGAACCGGCACTCCAATAGTAGGAACTGGATTTTAAGTCCAGCGCGTCTACCAATTCCGCCACCCGGGCACTTAATTTTTATGTATAAAGATCGTCTTTAAAAAAAGAGCGAGAAACGAGACTCGAACTCGCGACCCCGACCTTGGCAAGGTCGTGCTCTACCAACTGAGCTATTCTCGCAAAATGGTTTGCAAATGTAAGGCTTTTTGTAGAACACTTCCAAATTTTTTTCACACTTTTTTCATTTTTTTATTATTTTTCTTTGAAGAATTCTCAGTTTCAGCGCATTACAAAAACACAAAAACCTTACTTAAAACAATCAAACTACCATTTTTTTAGTTTATTTACCAATATAGATTTTGATAAGTGGTTTTTTTTTATGAATTTTGACTTAAATATTTTAATCATGGGAAAAGAAATAAAGAAAACAGAAAAACTTTTTTACTCAATTGGTGAGGTTGCTGCCATGTTTAATGTAAATACATCACTCATTAGATACTGGGAAAATGAATTTGACATTATTAAACCCAAAAAGAATAAAAAAGGTAATCGTCTCTTTACTCCCAAAGATATTGAAAGCTTCCACTTAATATGGCATCTTGTGAAAGAAAGAGGAATGACATTAAGTGGTGCCAAGAAAAAACTAAAAGATAATAAAAACGAAACAGAACATAATTTTGAATTAGTTAAGAAACTAACAGAAATTAAAGCATTGCTAAACGATATTAAAAACGAATTATAATATTCTATATGAAAATTAAAGACATTATTTCAAGTCTTGAAGAATTTGCGCCACCTCAATTACAGGAAAATTACGATAATACAGGATTAAACATTGGAAATCCAAACGATATAGTAAAAGGAGTTCTTATCACCCTAGATGTCACCCCAGAAGTGATTAATGAAGCAATAGAAAATCAATGTAACTTAATCATATCACACCATCCACTTATTTTTGGAAAGCTTAAAAGTATCACAGGAAGTAATCACATCGAAAAATGTATAATTACTGCCATAAAAAATGACATATCAATTTATTGTGGACACACTAACTTCGACTCTGTCTCAAATGGTGTCAGTCACAAAATATGTAAAAAACTAGGTCTTGAAAATACTAGAATCTTAGCACCTAAAGAAGATTTCTTGTTAAAACTTGCGGTATTTGTTCCTAAAACTCACGTAATTGAAGTTCGTGATGCACTATTTAATGCAGGAGCAGGAAACATAGGCAATTATGACTCTTGCAGTTTCAACACAGAAGGTAGTGGTAGTTTCAAAGCTGGTGACAATACGAATCCTTATGTTGGGAAAAAAGGCGAAATTCATTTCGAAGAAGAAATAAAAATTGAAACTGTTTTTCCAAAGCATATTAAAGGAAGAGTAATCAGTTCAATGCTAAATGCTCATCCATATGAAGAAGTTGCTTATGACATCTATAAAATTGAAAATCGGTGGAATTCTGCTGGTTTAGGCATGTTAGCTGAATTAAAAGAGCCTGTTTCTGAAGAAATTTTCATGGATTTGGTTAAAGACAAATTCAATCTTTCTATGATTAGACACAGCCCACTTATTAATAAAGAAATAAAAAAAGTTGCTGTATGCGGAGGTAGCGGAGCATCGTTTATTTCATCTGCAATGTACTCCAAAGCTGATGTTTACATAACAGGAGACATAAAATATCATGATTATTTTTTAGCAGAAAATAAAATACTACTACTAGATATTGGACATTATGAAAGTGAGCAATTTACAAAAGAAATTTTTTATGATATAATTATGAAAAAAAATCCTAACTTTGCAGTCCGTTTTTCAAAAATAATTACGAATCCGATAAAAATTTATTGAGATGGCAAAAAAAGAAACAAAAACAGAAAGTCTGACTATCCACGAAAAGCTTCAAAACCTTTACAGGTTACAGCTAATTGATTCTGAAATTGACAGAATTAAAATTATGCGCGGAGAATTACCTCTTGAAGTTCGCGACTTGGAAGATGAAATTGCAGGTCTGGAAACCAGAGTTAACAATCTTGAAAGTGAAGTAGACCAACTAAACTCTCAAATTTCAGCTAGACAAAATGGCAAAAAAGAATCTGAGGCACTTATTAAAAAATATTCTGACCAACAAAATAACGTTCGTAATAACAGAGAATATGATTCTTTAACTAAAGAAATCGAATTTCAGAGCCTTGAAATCGAACTTTGTGAAAAGAAAATCAAAGAGCATACTTCTGATATTGAAATCAAAAAAGCGTTAATTGGAGAATCTCGCACTAAATTCGAGGAAAGAGCAAAAGACCTTGAAGTTAAGAAAGCTGAGCTAGATAACATCATTGCTGAAACTCAGAAAGACGAAGAAAAACTAGATAAAAAGCGTGAAGACATTGCTTCAAATATTGAACCTCGCCTATCTTATGCATACAGCAGAATTAGAAACAATGTACTTAACAAACTTGCAGTTGTTTCTATCGAACGTGATGCTTGTGGTGGTTGTTTTAACAAAATCCCACCTCAAAGACAATTAGACATTAAATCTAGTCGCAAAATTATCCCTTGTGAGTATTGCGGAAGAATTTTAGTTGATCCTGACATTTTAGAAGATTAAAAACATATATTATCCATACAAAAAAGCGATGTTTGTTAACAAACATCGCTTTTTTTGTTAAAAAATTACCTCCTTTTTTATTATACTTATTAATATAATGAGTATTTTTGAAGTTCAGTTAAAGTTTAACGAGACACTTATTTATAAATTAAATTATTTTATTATGAAAAAATTAACATTACTAATTATGTCTATAATTGCATTTGGTGCAGTTATAGCGCAAGAACTTCCTGACAACTGGACAGTTGCTACTTCTGACATCACAGTTACTGAAGAGACAGTTACAGTTAATGATGGACTTTCTGCTTTATCAGTTACATTTACTAGTCAATCAAATCAAGATATTGATTCTGATTCATTTACTGTAAATGAAGGGACGGCTTATTCATATGAATTAGATGTATATGATAATGACAATGCTGGTCGTGTGAGACTTGCTATCATTTGGGATGGTGCAGATAATACTTATGCTGATTACTCAGAAGATATTGATGGCTGGCAGACATTAACTTTAAGTGGTGATGTACCAGCTGGTGCTACTTCAGCAGTTATTCGTTTAAGGTTTTATGATATTTCTGCAGACTGGGATGGTGATGCAAGCATGATTATTGACAACGCTATTTATTCTGAAGATGCTGGTGTAACGAACCTAATTGCTAATCCAAGTTTCGAAAACTGGTCAGCTCCTGCTCCTGCATTAACTATAGGATACCCTGGTGAAGGTTCTACTATTAATACTGCTGATGTAGATGTTACTTTCTCTGTAGAGAATTTTGTTTTAGGTACTGATGGTAAAGTAAAATACAATGTTGATGCAACAGGTGATGTATTTGTTACAACAGCTGATCCTATTTCTTTAACAGGATTAACTGAAACTTCTCACACAGTTGAAATGGAATTAGTTGACATGGCTGACGCTTCGCTTGCTACTCCTGTTACAGCTTCTGTTACTTTTACAGTAGATTTAGCTGCTGCTGGTTATACAACTATTTATGACATTCAATATACTGAAGCTGCTGATGGGAACTCTCCTTCAATGGACCAAACAGAAACTACAAAAGGTGTTGTTACTGCAATTAATGAAACTAATTTCTGGATACAAGATGGTGCTGGTTCTTGGAATGGTCTATTTGTTTACACAACAATTACACCAACTCCTGCAATTGGAGACTCTGTTATGGTAACAGGAACTATTGCTGAATATCACAATTTAACTGAGGTAAGTCCTACGACTGATGTTACTATTTTAAACTCTGGGAACACAATTGCTGATGCATCTATTCTTGAAACTGGTGCAATTGCTGTAGAAGACTACGAAGGTGTTTTGATTAATACAACAGGTGTTTGTACAAATGCTGATGCTGGTTATGGAATGTGGATTATTAACGATGGTTCTGGTGAAATTTTTATTGACGACAATATTTATGAATACACTCCTACAGTTGGAAATTCATATACTGTTACTGGTGTTGTAAATGTTTATGATTCTGAATGGAAAGTTTTACCACGAGACGCCGCTGACGTAACTGATAATGGTGCATCTTCAGAGCCTATGTTATCAATTACTTCTCCAGAAGCTGATGAAACTCTTTACTCTACTGACATTAGTGCTACTTTTGATGTTTCTAACTTTGTTCTTGGAACAGATGGTAAAGTTGCCTGGAATTTAGACGGAGCAGCTAATGATTATGTTACTGCAAGCCCTATAGCAATTACAGGTTTAGCAAATGGAACTTACACATTAAATCTTGAATTAGTTGATATGTCTGATGCACCACTTGCAACTCCTGTTACAGCTTCTGTTTCATTCACAATTGATCTTTCAGGACCTACTTACACAAACATTTCTGATATTCAGAATGGTAGTGTAACTGGTAACGTATGGATTAAAGCTGTTGTTTCTGCAAGTTTTAATGAAGCTGAATTTGGCGAAGGATACTACCTACAACAAGGTGGTGGAGCATGGAATGGTATTTTCGTTGAAGATCTTACTAAAACTCCTTCTATTGGTGACTCAGTTGTGATTGCTGGTACAATAAATGAATCCTATGATTTCACTCAAATTGAAAGTGTTACTTCATATTCTGTAATTGGAATTGACGGTATTGTTGCTGCTCCAGTTGAAGTTTCTACTTTAGATGCTGCAAGTGAGCAATACGAATCAGTTTTAGTTAAAGTAACAAATGCACAGTGTGATACTCTTCAAAGCCAATATGGTGAATGGTGGGTAAATGATGGTTCAGGTCCTTTACAATGTAAAGATGTAAACGCATTTGATTTTACTGAAGAGTTAGGAACAAGTTATAATATCACTGGTGTTATGTCATATGGTTATGGTGATTTCTCAATCAACTATAGAAGACCTACTGACATCACTATTGTAAGTGGAATTGAAAACGAATTAGCAGCAAACGTTAGCATATATCCTAACCCTGCTTCTGATATCGTAAATATTGCAACTGACGGTGCTAATACAATTAAAGTTACTAACCTTGTTGGTCAGATTGTAGAAGAAGTTTCTGTTGATAATGCAATTGAAACAATTAACATTTCTAATTACAACACTGGCGTTTATTTTGTAGAAATTACAAAAGCAAACGAAACTACAGTTATTAAATTAGTTGTTGAGTAAACTACTAATAACTAAAGATATAGATAGCTGTCCTTTTGGGCAGCTATTTTTTTTGCATTTTTATTAAAAAAAGTTTTGCGATAGCGTAAGATTTTGTATTTTTGCATTCACGTTTAGAAAACAAGGAGAGGTGGGAGAGTGGCTGAATCCACCAGTTTGCTAAACTGGCGTACTGGGAAACTGGTACCGGGGGTTCGAATCCCCCTCTCTCCGCTGAGTAAAGAAGCAATAAGTCGCAAATGCCTGATAACTAGAGTTGTCAGGCATTTTTGATTTAATTAAGTTAAGCAATTTGAGGCATATTTAAGGGTGTTTTGATGTCCTATACTAGTCCACGATGATTCTCTAATTCATGGACATCAAAATGATTGCTTTGCACTGATATTCAACATATTGCATTTTAAAAGTTGTTCCATAAGTAGTATTTTTATAAACGAAAAGTTAAGTAAATTATGGACAAAAGAAACACGTTTAGTATCCACTTCTTTGTGAAGAAACACAGAGTAAACAGCAATGATGAAGCACCTATCTATTTAAGAATTACAGTAAATAAAGAGAAAGTTGAGATGTCCATTTTCATGTCCATCTCTCTAGATCTCTGGAATTCGAAGTATGGACATGCAATTGGAACTACAAAAAAATGTAAAGAAATTAACAAACACCTCGAATCAATTACTGCTTTATTCTACGAACATTTCAAATATCTCCGTGAAACCGAAAAGGTTATTACACCTACCATGCTCAAAAATGCTTATCTAGGTATCGAAGAAGATAAAGGGCATAAAATTATCCAATTGTATCAAGAACATAATGATAAAATCAAGAAACTAATAAATATAGATTTTTCTCCAGATACAGTTCAACGATATGAAACTTCACTAAAACACACTCAGGAATTTATTAAACAGAAATATAAGAAAGAAGATTTGTATCTAGAAGAATTGAATAATGAGTTTATTGTTGATTATGAAGTTTATTTTAAGACTGTTCGTAAATGTTCCCATAACACAACAATGAAGTATATTAAGAACTTTAAAAAGATTATTCGAATTGCTATTGCTAATGGGCATTTAACGAAGGATCCTTTTGCAAATTTTAAACTAACATTAAAAAAAGTTGACAAAGGGTTCTTAACAGAAGAACAGTTAGATACTTTAATGAATAAGAAAATGGCAACAAAAAGACTTGAGCAGGTTCGCGACTGCTTTGTTTTTTCATGCTTTACTGGATTAGCTCATTCTGATTTAAAGCTTTTATCTCCAGAAAATATTGTAGTTGGTACTGATGGAGCATATTGGATTAAAACTCATCGCAAAAAGACCGGAAATAGTGTTAGCATACCCCTCTTCCCTATTTCTCAAAGACTAATTGATAAATATAAGGATAATGAAATATGCATTACTCAGAATGTTTTACTTCCTGTTTTATCAAATCAAAAAATGAATGCATACTTAAAAGAAATTGCTGAAGTCTGTGAAATTCCATTGAATTTAACAAGCCATATTGCCAGGCATACTTTTGCAACTACTGTTACTCTAAATAATAATGTATCAATTGAAAGTGTTTCGAAAATGCTTGGCCACTCTTCTATAAGTATGACTAAAACTTATGCTAGGATGCTCGACAAAAGAGTTGGAAATGATACTAGCCATTTGCATGATAAGTTTGATATTGAGATTTAAAGATATTCTTGGTGAAACAGTTACGTGTATGGTGCCGTATGGAATTGCTTACTTCAAACCGATTAAGTTGCCACCCAAAATTGAAGCGGGAGATGCTTCTCGAAAACCTCTGAAACCCTTATGCACTATACACATTGTTAACTGTTGTTTTTTATTGTTTGTAAATAAAGTTAATCTTTTAAAACTTCATAATCAGAGTTATAATGTGCATAGAGAAATTCTGTCCCCCCCTCTTTGCTTGTTAATTTCATTTGTAACTTAAACCTGGTACCTATCGGGTAATTTTCTCTCATACTTCTTGAACATTCCACTCTCATAAAAGTTGAAAAACCCTGACCAGCAACAGGTCTTACTCTTATTTTAGCATCTGTTGATTCTCCATTATTTATAAAAGTCTCAACTATTACCTCTTGATATCCTCTCATAATTAAAAGATTTAGTTTGTTTTTCTCTATTTATTTAGATTAATCTTTTGATTTTATTGCTGAAATAACACTTTTTATGTAAACATCATTTAGATTTTTTGTCTAGAATTAATTTTCTATTACTCCATACATATTTATTCAGTTAACTCTATTGTTCATTTCCATTCGCAATTACAGTTAACTAAAGTATAATCTTACTAAAAGAATGTTTATCTAATTCATACACTCCTACTCTTAACAAATATATCATTTTCTAACAATAATTCCAATTTTTCAATCCTATCTTATTACCAACAACAATAAAATAAGACTAAGTAAACTATTTTCAACTCCAATATTCCCCAAATAGTTTTTTACACCAATCATTTGTTAAAGTTGTCATCAAATAAGTTTTACGGCTTATTGTATCTGCGAAGCTGTAAAACAAAAAGAGCGGCTACAATATAGTATATATAATAATTTATCAATTGAAAGTGTTTCGAAAATGCTAGGCCACTCTTCTATCAGTATGGCTAAAACTTATGCCAGAATGCTCGATAAGAGAGTTGGAAATGATACTAGCCATTTGCATGATAAGTTTGATATTGAGATTTAACGGTTTCAGATATGTATCGTGCAGAGAATGAATCGAAGTTTATCAGCCATGGTAGCTATGGGGCCATTTTTTTAGCCAAATAGAATATCTGGCAATGAACGGATATTTATTCTAAACCACCCCCTGCATTTAATGTAGGTTTTGTTATGGTTCGTAATTATTTATTGAATATCTCCCCTACTTTTCTTGTCTTCTTCATCTAGATTCTGTTGTTTCTTATTTTCATCCTTTTCCATAAGTTTATCAAGTTTTTCAAGTTCTTCTTCTCCATAAACAGTTAAGAAAAACTCTTTCTCTAATTCTCTTAAATTTCTACTTCTTCTTAGACAATCATTTTTAAGAGTAATCAAATTTTCTTTAAAGCAGAACAACCCATCCCACTGTTCTCCACATGAATCAGACCACCACTTAAACTGCACAGAGTTCCAACCATTACTAAGTTTCAATGTATATGTATCTCCATCACAACCCATACCATATTTTGGCAACTTATCTAAATTGACACTCCTTAAATTTCCTAAAAGTTCATTTACTTCTTTTTCAATTATTTGGTAATCAGTTCCGTCATATATTAAAAAATATTTCTCTTTTTCTATCCCTATTAAAATATAATCAGGTCTTTCTATTTGTGAGTATTCGGGAAAGCTGCTCTTCTTATCAAATTCGATTATTATTTCCATATTTTTTGTCTTATATTATTCTTTTGTTGTCCAGGTAATACAATTTAACGCTCCTCCAAGCCGTACAATTTCACTCAAATCAACTTTGCCTATTTTGTTTTTATATTCTGGAAAGTATTTCGAAATTTCTTTGATAGCTATGTCGTCTTCTAGTCGATTTAAAGCTGGAATTAATATTAAATCCTTTGTTTGCAGGAAGTTAATATACCCAATATTGTTTTCAATTTCGTTGTCAGAAACTCGTAGCCAATCCCATTCTATTTTAGCATTGTCAAGTGAGCGCAAAATCCATCTCTTAAATATGTCATCATATTTTTCATAGAATCCGCTTATAAGTACCTTTTCGTTGTCAATAAATCTTAACATGCCGTCAGAGTGTCCGTACTCGCAATCTTCATCCCAAGGAATTAATACAACTTTATCTACTTCAAATAAATCATGAAGCTTTTTAATTAATTTTTTCTCTGAATAATGCCTTTCATTTTCCCAAACAACTTTATCAGTTAGAATTATAGTGTTTTCAGATTTTACAATATTACCACCATCAATTATAAGGTCAGTTTTAATCGTTTTCAATCCGATTGTGTCACAAACAATATCAGGATATGTTTTCAACTCTCTAGTTTCTCTATCATCCGAATTTCCTTGGAGGTAATCAGGGTCATATCTGTATTCTAAGTATTTTTTACTATCAATCTGAATAGGCATATAATCTCTTGCCCAAATATCATTGGTGTTCTGTAAAACTACTGATTCATATCCGAATTCAGTAAGTTTTGATTTAATTCTTTTATAAACTTTTGGGAAATCTGTATATAATTTGCCTGATAAATGAATTGTATTTGTTTGCCAATCTGCTATCATTATCCCCAAATATTTTTTATTTCAATATCTGAATAACCCTGTTTTCTCATACCTTCTGCAATCTTTGTCTTTTCTGCATGCTTATGTTTTGGCATTATAAGGAATCGATGAAAATAACAAAATTGCTCTTTGTCCTTTTCTGGATTCAAGCCTACTCTCGGTGCTGGGATTGGTTTTTCAAACTCAAATTCACTTTGTGTTGCTCTAATTAATCCAAATGAGAGATTACTCTCATAAACATGTTTTATATTACTAAATAACTCTGTTACACAGTTCAATGGTCCGTAAATATAGCTATCACCCTTAAAATCATATAATGCTCTAATCAAAATACCACCATAAAATCCATTTGCACCAAACGTTAAATCAATTCCAGATCCATGAAAATACCATTTTTCTGTCTCCAATTGAAGTTTATGCCCATGTGTATATTTATCATTATGGAATTCGCTTTTCAAATAGAACTCAATCTCTGTGATACGATATGTTTTTGTTTCAATTTTAAAAACCCAATGATTCATTATATCATTTGCTATTCGCTTAAAACAAGAATCAATTTCATTTTTGTTTATTGTTAGGTCGATTGCCATGTCTCTATTTTATTATTATATACGTTTTGATATGTATTATGAATACAAATAATATTACCTGTAAAATATAATAAATAATATACATTCAATACATATATACTATCGTTACACTTCTGGTAAATGTACTAAATTCAAATATAATTACAAAACAAATGGATTAGTTTATTACTTTCCAACTTCAATATTTCCAAAGAGTTTTTCACACCCTTCATTTACCCCAGTTGTCATCAAATAAGTTTTACGGCTTATTGTATCTGCGAAGCTGTAAAACAAAAATAACGGCTACAATAGAAGATAAATACTTATTCCTAAGAGTCCAGAATTGTAAGCTTTAACATCGACCTAAGCAGGATCGATGTTTTTTTATGGGTAATTCTGAACTCTAAGGACTAAGTCTATTGAGTAGCAGCTATTTATTGCTTTTAAATCAGCTGCAGAACAAACGCGAAAAACTCCTTAGATGTAAATAACTTAAAAATGAAAATTATGTGCAAAAAACAGAAAATATCGGAATTGAAAAGAAACGAACACCGCTCTAAATCTTTTATCTGTAAATCTTCATTTGCGAGTTTTGACGAGTTAAAAATTGAAAATCAAATATTTATTAATCTTTAAATCTAATTATTATGAGTACAGCAATTGCAAAAAAAGTAAATGACAAAGTTTCTACAAAAGAAACAAGTGCAAATTCAATCAGTATCAAAGCTATTGAGAAGAAAATTAGTTCTGATAAGAAGTCAGAAAAAGTTAAACCAGTTGAGAAAAAAGCTGAAACACCTGTGATTAAAATTGCAGAACCTGTTTTGACTCTCGAACAAAAAATCGAAAAAGTTGAAAATCTTAAAACCTTAGTTGACAAAAGGGAAAAGCTTGAAGCAAGCAGAAAAAAACTTCAATCGTTTGTAGTTGGAACAAATAATTTCAATGAGAACATTGTTTTGACCGATGAAAATGGAAACTCTTTCAGAACATCAAATTCTGAGGTTTTTACAAAAGTAGTTGAAGCTATCAATGGTACTTTGATTAGCAAAATCAGTGAAATTGAACAAGAAATCAAATTCTAATTTTTTTGAGGTCTGCTCCAGCAGACCTCATTTTTAATACTTCTATTATGGAAATAGCTGAAAAGATAAAAATTGAAAATCAAGAACAAAATATCCTTGATGCAATGATAAGGGAAAACCCGAATATTGAAACCTTAATTAATTCACTTGATCTAGAAATCATTAATACTAAAGAAAATGAATACACAACAAATATACGATAGAGTTACAAATACAATTATTGAAATGCTTGAACACCACAAGCAAAACAATTTCTCTGAAAGTTGGATTAACCTTTCAAATGGTTCAGCCTTTGCAAAAAATGCAGTTTCGAAACATGTTTATAGCGGTATAAATCAATTGTTATTGAGTATTTATTGTCAAAAATACAACTACTCATTTAACTCATGGATGACTTTTAAGCAGCTGTCTAAACTAAATGGTAAAATTCGTAAAGGTAGCAAAGCAGCTTTTGTTGTTTTTAAATCGGTAATGTATTTTGATTCAAAAACAAATATGAACATTACAAAATTTGTTGAACACCTGATAAAAAATAATGAAAGCCTTGAAGGACTAGACCTAAAAAAAGTTGGTTATATGAAAGGCTACAACGTTTTCAATTTATCGCAAATAGAAAATTTGCCTAGTGAATATTACAAACATACTGAACTAGAAAAATTGACAGAAATTGATAAAAATGAAAATGCTGAAAACCTAATTAATAACACAGGTGCAGACATTGTCTATTTACCTCAAAATAGAGCTTTCTACAATCATTTAGAAGATAAGATATATTTACCTTTAAGAAAGCAATTTATTGATTCACAGTCTTTATATAATGTGTTAACACATGAACTTGGACATTGGACTGGTAACTCTAAAAGATTGGATAGATCAAAAGGTCATACTTTTGGATCAAAAGAATATGCTTTCGAAGAAATGATCGCAGAAATAAACGCATCGTTTTTGTGTGCTTTCCTTGGCTATAATAGTAAAATAACAGATAATGTTGACTATATAAATTCGTGGCTCCAGGTAATGAAAAACGACAAACAATTTATTATCCAGGCTGCATCAAAAGCACAAAAAGCATCTAATTACATTTTAGCTTTCTCAGAAGTTGAAGAAAAAGTAGTTGCATAGATATTGAGTTTCTTTTCTCTATTGAGGAAGGAAATTCGCTTCGCCCAGACCATCGCAGCCACTTGCACCCGAACCGGTGGCTTTTCCTTCCTCACTAGAAATTTAATCCACAATGTGTAATAGAATTTCGTTATGATAACTGAAAACACAATAAAACAAGAATTTTTTGAGACTCAGCATAGTAACCACTATGGTGAGTTGAGAAAGATTAACGTAGTGTTTTGTTTTGAAGTGATTTCAGATAGTAATAGATTTTCTATTGCATATTGTGGATTCCAACTGCTCCCCGCAGTCCACACACAACATGGTCTTCTGTATATAGCGAAAACACTCACATTTAAATAAGGTGGGAGGTGCAATGAGTTGATCAATGTCTTATGCATAGAAACAATATTTTATTTATTGCATACTATATTTATTTACAACCCCTTGCTAATACAACGTTTTTGTGTCTATAGTCTCATAATAGAGTCGATAATATATGGATTGAATGTCGATATATCTTCGATTTATCTTGGATGGAACTTCGATATATCTTGGATGGAATGTCGATTTAATGTCAACACTTCTTCGATGCAATTTCGATACTGTTTTAAGGGATTTTTTAAGAAGATATTGCATCTTAATTTGGCTTAACGGAATAACTATGGCATATGTATTATACATTGTAACAAAAAGAAGTTATGCCAGAAAAGATGATCCCAGTTAAAGATCTATTTAGATTGAATATTATTGGAGTAAAAGTTGAGGACCAGGAAAGATCCTATAATCAAACTTTAGGTGGAATGAAAACCAAAACTATTCGAAGAACTAAGTATCTTAATATTTGCTGGATGTGTGGAAAGCCATATGGAAGCTACAAATACGATACTTATGCTTGTTCTCCTCGATGTGCGCAGAATATATTATATGCCAGGAAACAAGGTTTTAATCCACCAGCGAAGATGGAACAGCTGACTAAGGAGAAGCGTGTTAAGGAAGTTAAGGAGAGGTTTGGGTATGTGTAGTTTAAAGGTATATGTATGGCTTCGTTGTGAACTCTTAAAGTGAAAAGTTCAAATTTAGCTGAGTAGTTCGAAAAAAGCCCCCACCTCTTAATTCTACAACTAAACCGCTATAAACTATATATTTTGCTAGTTGCTGCCTTATTCTATTGAAAACCACTCTACATTAATTGTTGAAAAAAATTGTCCTATTGACAAATATTTAATTAAATAATTGAAATTCTTTTCGTCTTCATCTTTAAATCTCTTTGCTTCAGTCTCTATAAATTCTAAAAGATTTTTATTCCGTCTTTTGTAGGCGTTTATCAAAGGATTTCCATCCTCTTTTTGTAGAATCTTATTTATTATTTCAACCAGGTGATTAATGTTTTCGTGAAAATCTTTCTTTTGTTTCGTATTATCCTTTATGTTCTTAATCATTTCTTCAAATGGTATATCTTTATGATATTCTATTTCTGAACAAGCTAAACCAGTTGTTCCTGGGGTATTAAAAACCCATTTTTTATGATTCGTAAGAACACTTGGTTTTACAAAAGTTGAGTTTTCTATTATTTGTCCTTGACTAATATAATTATCAAGGTCGTAAAATTTATGAAAAACTGGACAAGCATAAACGACTAATGCATTAGTTCCAAGTTTAGTTTCCAATTGTTCTAAAATTGCTTGTTGATGCTTTTTTGTATTAAATTGCCAGTATTCTCCATTGATACCTCTTTTGGCATAATCTGCATTTATACCTTTTCTATAATCAGGTCTTTTTGACTGAATTAATAAATTCACACTATAACTCGGAAATGGACGAAATCGCCTTTGTATAAATCGCCATAGAAACCTCCAATCATAATTTCTTAATGAAACACCATCTATTGGATTGGAATGACCAAATAATGACCAAAAATATTCGTGATTAGCAAACACTGCTGAGTCTATCCCTATTATTCTTTCAAAAACTCGTCCCGGGGTCCAAATTCTCAAATTACCATTTAGTAATTGATTATATAAAGGTCCTTCATATTCTGGTTCTTCAAATTCTGTATATGTCATAATTTCTCTGTATTATTCCGTGTATGGTATCGTAGCATCCCGCAGGGTGCTAAGCACTATCACTTTGTTTTTGTGTTGTTTTTCTATTGTTCACTTTTATTGAGTTCGTAAAACTTTGCTTTCATGGTCGGATTTCCATGAGTTAATTTCTTGATTGTTAAATCATCAGCTTTGTTATTAGCCAATCTCAAATTGTTTTCCGAAGAGAGTAAAGCATCTTTTGTTTTTTGAAGATGAGTAATTGTTTTATCAATTTCGTCAATAGCTGTTTTAAACTTACGACTAGCTAAATCATAGTTTCTTGCAAAACCTTCTTTAAAGGTGTTAATCTTATCTTCAAAATTTGTAATGTCAACATTTTGACTTCTTATTAAACTTAGTTCTGCCTTGTATTCCATTGAATTCATTGCTGCATTTCTAAGTAGGGTAATGATTGGTATGAAGAATTGAGGGCGTACAACATACATTTTGTCATACTTGTGTGAAACATCAAGTATCCCTTGATTGTATAGCTCGTTATCTATTTCTAACAGAGAAACTAAAACAGCATATTCACATTTCTTTTCTTTTCTGTCCTTATCAAGTTCTTTAAAGAAGTCTTCATTCTTCTTTTTAGTTGCAGTTTCGTCTCCTTCATTTTTCATTTCGAACATTATCGAAATGATTTCATTGCCTGCTTCGTCAGTCTCTTTATAAATATAATCACCCTTACTACCTGACCTAGAATCATTGTCCTTTTCGAAGTACGCATTTTGAAAAGCAGTTGCCCGAAGCTTATTGAATTCTATTTCACAATGTTGTTCAAGAGTTTCACCAACCATTTTAGTTGAAAGCTTTTGCTTCATTTCTTTTCGAAACGCTATCTCATCATCTTTTAATTTAATTATATCATCCTTCGTTTTAAGTTCAGAAGTAAACTTTTCACTCAATGATTTTTCAAGAAGCTGCTTTTCTGTTTCTTTAATTTTTAACTCACTTGCTAGGTTATCTCGTTCTTTCTCAGTAGCTTTTAATGCTTCACTAATTGCAAGTTGTTTTTGTATTTCAGCATTATCTATTTTGGCTTTCATGTTGGAAATCTCCGCTTCCTTGTTTGCTAAAAGTTCAGCCAGTTGGAGTTCGTTTTTTGATTTAAGGTCATTTATTTCTTTGTCCTTTCTTGACAAATCATCTTGCAATGAATTTTTAAGATTTGCTTCAGCTAGTTTGACAGCACTTTCTTTTTCCTTTTCGGCTAAGTCTAATCTATTTTTTATTTCTTCTTCAAACTGGTGGTCTCGTACTTGCTTCAGAATATCAGCGTAGCCTGCTTCATCAACTTTAAAAGCTTTATTACAATGTGGACAAATAATTTCGTTCATAATCTTTCTTGTTAAATGCGTTATGATCTTATTGCTGAGTTCATGTTTTTATTTTTTGACAAACTCCACTATTCTGTCAGTTAAATCCGTTAATAATTGAGACCTGATTCCATCATTCCATGCAAATTCTAGAGCCTTGGCAATGGCCAACGGATTCTTCTTCAAGCCTCCTGCATTTCCATAATGCAATGCTGCTGCATCTTCATGTTTTTTTAAATCATCACCAAGCTCCTTCACTATTTCCATTGTCAGATTTGTTTGCCATCCTGTTAGACCTTCTCTAATTATGGTTTTATCAGCCCACTCGCTTTCATCACTACATCCTTTTAATGCAAGGATGGCCTTATTATCCTTTTTGTGCTTAGGCATTTCATGTTCGGTGGTCTTATCAGTGTCACTATCATATATTACCATTGTTGGTATATCCAATAACTTGGCCATTGCTAGTGGTTTTATCAATTTACTTTTACCTTCCACTGGTACAATATGGCAACCATGACGTCTAAATTCATTCATTTTACCAGTTAATAGAAGATAGGAGCTTATGTAAGCAATATCCTCATGACCTTCAACAAGGATTAATTTCTTGCAGAAGAACATCTCATTTACTACAGGATTTAATGAAGGGTAAAGTTTTGCAACCATACCACTCTCCGAGACTAGTTTCTCACCAACAGAATGTAATTCTGCTGCTAATGAATCATATGTTAGTCGCTTAATTTTTGTTTCACTCGGATCTCCATGCTCGCAAGCAAGTCTAATTTTATCGAAGCTATCGCCTGGAATAAATAGTGGGCTATGAGTACAAATAATTATTTGGGAATTAGTCTGGGACAGTTCGAATAACGTTTCCGCTAAATATCTTGCTTGCGGTGGATGCTGAAATAATTCAGGTTCCTCAATACCCATTATTAACATGGGCACATTTTCTGAATCAAATGTTGATAATTCTTGCAGTAATGCCAGCATATAAGACCGCTGTAAACCATGACCAAACCTTGATAATTCTCCTTCAAATCCTCTTTCTCCAACTTTAAGTCCTGCAAGAGGTTCTTCAATTTTAATCGATTTGTCAGGGTCTTGTTTCCATTGTATTGATGCACTAATATTTGGATGTGCCCAATTTGCAAGTCTATTTTCTAACGCACCAGAAATGTCATCAAGAGTCTCTTGCTCTGCATCTAAGAGTTTTTGATATTCATTGCGGACATTATTGCGTAACTCAAGAATCCTTTCATCAAAGGAAACTTTTGAACGCACCGTTCTTGCAAGTAATTGACCTAAAGCGGATCTTGTAGATTCTTCGCTCTCTTCAGTTGCATCTTTAATTGCGGGAACAAAAACCCACTGAATATGAGATTCCAATTTGTTCACTCCTCGTGAAACACCGTAAAATTGGTCTTCACTTGGAATTAATACGCAATTATCAGGGTTCTTACTTTCATAGTCGTGTAGAGCAGATATCATGTCTGCTTTAGAACTGGCAGAAGAAATTTCGCTGTACTTTTCTCTAAACGATTTAAAAATTTCTTTCAATTCAGCCGCTTTTGCACCGTTCTTATCAGCTTCAAAGAACTTGCGAAATTCCTCCATTCCTAATCTGTTTCCGAACTGTTTAACATCAGCTTTTTCAGATATTGCATCATAACGAGCAACAGCGGTTACAATCAATTTATCTTGTCTTACATAATCAGCCAAGTCCTTTTTAGCTTGATCAGATAATGAAGAAAAAGTTACAGTAACTTTTATGGGTTGATTTGTATTAGAATGGTGGAAGTCATTTGCAGATAATTTTAGAAGGTCAGTTTGACTGTCTTTACTTTGTCTAAAGAATAAATTAAGTGCGTGGAAAACAGTTGACTTTCCGACACCATTTGGACCTACGAAAGAAGTGTAATCATCAAAATCGATAGTCTCATCCTTAAATGCTCTGAAGTTTTCTATTCTGAGTTCTTTTATCTTCATTAATAGGTCTTTTTATATGCACCACAACGGTTTGGCTATGCCCAATATTGGGAGGGGCACATCCATTTCAATTTATTACTAATTTGCATCACTTACTTTATCTTTCTGTTTATCACCAAACCCCTTATTGGGCATAGTCTTTGTCTGCACCAGTATTTTTTTCTTTTTTTTCAAGTCAGATATGTATTTTTTAATTTTAATATGGTAATCTAATTCAACACTCGTAATAAAAGAGATGTATCCTGCAATTTTATTTTTCTCAATTTCTTTACCATTTATGATATGCTGAAATAATTCTGACCTTACGTATTTCTTTAGCCTTTTTCCAACAGTAGGACGTCCTGAATTTATTATTACTCCAGTAATTTCCAGTTTGCCTTTCCCTGATAAATACCTCGTTTTATTTTTGTTAATCGTAAATCCATTCGAATACAGTAAACTATTTACAAATTGATATACTAGTGTTAAATTGTTTTTATTGTCAGATGAAAAAGTTAAATCATCTGCATAGCGAGAGTAATTCACTAAATTAGAATTACAAAAGCGTTTAATCTCATTATCAATATTATTAAAGACAATGTTCGATAACATTGGAGATGTAGGTGCACCCTGGGGAAGTCTCCTTTTATAGGTACATATTTTTGATATTTTAATTGCTAGTTCTTTGTCATTTAAATATCTATTCAGGGCTTTAAAAACTTGTTGTTGACTTATGGTTGGAAAAAAGTTTTTGATATCAATATTTAAAATGAACTTTTTATTCAAATGGTATAGTGAGTTTCTTCTTATGTTTCTTTTTGGAATAAAACCATTTGCTCTATCACTTACAACAATTTTATTTAGTATTTCACTTAATATCCACCTTTGAATTGTTTTAAGTTCCGCGTTAGGTGATTCTATTTGTCTTGTTTTTAACTTATCCTTTTTATTTAGATAAAAAGTATTGTAATAAGCATCAGAATAAGTAATATAGTTTTCTAGTACACTCTTATTTAATCCAATATCAATAGTTATGTCGTCAAATGATTTCATATTTTTCAAAAAAAGGATTGGGAGACTTTTACCTAGATAAAGTATGTTTTAAATTCTCGGAAGAATTTAAAATCTTAGTTTATCGTACAAATGTAAGTTTTAACCAGAATGGCGAGAACACCATACTATTTGAGGTTAATTTAATTCTAAAAGTTTTAACTCCCTATCCATATTTTTCTTTCCTTTTCTAATTTTATTGTTTATAATTTCTAGTCTAATTTTAGTAAATTCTCTTTTAATCTTAAGTTTTGGTATTAGTTCCTCATATACATATTTATGGCCTTCCATACTTAACGTGTAGGTTTCTTCAAATTTGATATTGAAGTCTTTTTCGATTCGGTTTCTTTGGGTCAAAATCTGTATTGCTGATTCAATAAATTTTAATTTTATTTTTTCGTTTTTCAATATCTCGGTAACAATATTAAGGTAGTTGGTTAATTCCTTAGTTGTAACAGGCTGAAAGATGGATATTAAATAGAATATGAACCTCGTAAGGTTAAAAATATTCTCAAGTTCATAAGAGTCTTTTTTAGAATATCTCTTTGATGACATATGATTTATTAAGTCATCTAAAATATCTGACTCTTTTCCTTCTTCATAAAAATATAAGTTTTTTGAATTGTGTTTCTTTATCAAATCTATTGGACCTAGATTAATAAAACTATTTCTATGCTTATATTTCTGATTGTTTATTGCAATAATCTTAGGTAATAATTTTTTGTTTACTGTAAATGCTCCAATCTCTGCAAATGTTCCTTGACCTTCAAGTGGAATAACGATTAAGTCTACGTATTCTGCAAGCTCATCCTCTAGTTCAAGCAAATTGTTGTTTTTATCTGTCAATAAAGTTGAGAAAATAAACTCTGGAAAAACAACATTGAATTTTGCATACTTAGTTAATTCTGTATTCAATAAATACCTAATAGAATCTCTTCTACCTGTATCAGCACCGCATAAAAACACATTGATTGTTCTATCAATATCTCGTTTATAGAGTCTGTGATAAATACTGCTTATTATATTTCTTGTATCAGTTCTCATCTTTTATATTGGTGCCAATTTCTTTATTTTAGACATTACTTTTTCGACATTCGTAAATATACATTCTAATTATTCGTAAACCTTTTACTGATAATTATTTGTAAATATATAAAATTCAAATCTAAATCTAAAGCAATCTACAGTAAATAAGTGAATGTTTTTGAACAGATATTTTCAATGGGTATTTTATAAGTAGTTTCTCACGGATTATATAAACCAAATCTGTCAGAGTTTCTAATGGATTTAAATCTGTTTTTTAGTTCTTTAATTTGTTCTGTTTTTATTGAAGTTTCACAAAGGTCTAAACTAAGACTATCACTTTTCCTTTTCAAAGAATTAATTTCTTGTTCTAATTCTGTTGTAGTAATGTCGAAAACCTTATAATCAACTTTTTCAGATAAAAGATATTCTGTTTTTAATTCATTTACTTCATCTTTCAATTGGTTAATTTCTCCTGATTGGTCATTACTCCACAATGTAATAAGAAATAGAAGTCCTCCACTAAGTCCAACAGTTAGGACATAATTTAATATGGTTTTTAACTGTTTCAAAAACTTTTTAGTTTGTATTTTCTCATTTATAACTAAATGATGAAAATAACGTAATTTAAAAATTCGTAATCTTTGAAATAAATTAGGAGACCCATCCAAACTTGTTAGGTGCATATAAGCAATGAAATATTTCCAATGTTTCTTTAAGGTTTTCTCATTCAATAAATTCGATGTATTTTTTGAAAATCTATAATAAATAAAATCTTCTATTGGTCTTTGATTTTCTGTTGATGCTGGGAAAAAAGTTATTGAATAATATCCATTGTCAAATAGTTGGTATCTCAACGTTACACCTCTTTCCAAAATAGTTTTTACTATTCGTTTATCATCTTTATATTCTGTTTTCCTACCTATAGCTCTTGCTCCATAAAACACCTCAAATAAGTTTTTATCAATACCGCCATTACGACCACCAGGAACAACACATAGCATATAGTAATCCTCAAAAAAAGTATTCTTCTCTTCTTTTTTAAATTTCTCGAAAATCGTATTTGAATTTTCAGAAAACTGTTCAAAGTCTTTTATCCTATTTTCTCTTGGTGTTGTCATTATTCGATATTTGTCTGTTATTTAATTACCGCCAACTTCTTTATTTACGACATAAAATTCAAAACATTCGTAAATACACACTTTCTACAATGCTTAATCAATAATTGCTCATAAATATACAATTATCATATTGAAATATAAAGCAAATAGAAGTAAATCAATGGATGTTTTTCAGCATATATGTCTTTAATGAAAATTTGGGGTGCTATTTTCTATAGAAGAAAATCAACAAGCATGCAATAATAACACCTACCACAACCCAAAACCATCTCCTATTCAACAAGTCATCCAAACTCTGATTTTTTCCATTCTCTAGTTGTGTATTATTGATTTTCTCAACAGGAATCTCCTTATCAATAACAATAGTATCCGGTATCACTTCAGCTTCTAAATAAATAGTATCACGAACTTCAACTATCTGCAATTTAAGCTTTTCTTTCTCAATTGTTACTGTGTCTTTGATTGTTGAGTGATGAAATGCAGTATCAATTCTTAGTTCTGTAGTAATTACTGTATCATTGATTTTAATTGTGTCAGTTGTGGTTAGCTCAGGATGAAGTGCAACAAGCCTGGAGAGTCTTTTTTGGGGAGTACAGGAGAATGTAATTGCTAAAACAACTAATGATATGAAAATATATAATATTCTTCGCATAGCCTTACATATAGCCTTCATCTTGGAATGAACAATAACCAGATTTTGTGACAATAATATGATCCAAAAGGGTAATGCTCATAATCTCTCCAGCTTCTTTGATCTTTTTTGTAAGTGCAATGTCTGACTGACTTGGAGATAAATTTCCTGAAGGATGATTGTGTGCAATAATTACTGAAGTAGCCAAAGATTGTAATGCAACACCAAAGAGTAAGCGAAGATCTGCAACTGTTCCTGTTATTCCTCCGCTACTCAAAACATGATAGCCTAGAATATTGTTTGATCTGTCCAGGAGTAAAACAATAAATTCTTCCCTAGTCTCGATCTGATTGCTCCAAATTTCTTTTAGAACCTTACTGACATCAGAAGAACTAGTCACTTTTCTGACATCTTTTTTGTTAAGCTTTTTACTGTAAACAATTCTTAATCTAGGAGGTCTGTAGTTTGGAGCTATTTTACCAATACCATCAGAGTTTTTCTCTTTTATCTTCTTAATTGCAAAATATGCAACAAGAGACAAAAGTATTACTGTAAATGCTATTAAATAGTTCTTCATAATCTGCTTTTAAGGGTTTTGACCATTGGGGCCAGTTTTTCATAATATGCCTGCAGCTCGTATCTATATCGATACCCCAAAACACAAACAGTTACTAGGACAATGGCCAATATTAGTTTTTTTTTACTAATAATTTGTCCAGGCTCTTGAGGTCGTATGTATTGATTATCCATTTTAAAGTACTTGCATAATTTGGTGATGTTGCATAACCTGCTCTTTGTAATGCGTCAGCTTGTTCTTCTGGAGACTTTGCATCAAATACTCCATGAGCTTGATATCTTGAGTTCTCTTTTAGAAACTTTACTCTATCGTAAAAGCTGTCCTTAGCATTATCATACCAACGAAAGCCATCAACAATATAAACTTCTTGTCCATCAAAAACTTCCCTGGTATTCATATCAATGACTTTACCTTTCCAATCTCTTGAGGCTTTGATCCCAAAGTGATTGTTATATGTTGCAGCTAATGAACTTTGACCATCACCACTTTCTAAAATAGCCTGGGCCATAAACAGTGAAGGGAACAATCCTGTTCCTTTTGATGCTTTTACAACCGTATTTGTGTATTTCTTTATGTATTCTAATCGTACTGACATATCTTTACCAAATAGTTAATTTTACAAGTTCTGTATTATCTAACTCTTTCCCAAAACCGGCATTTTCTAATGCTTTTTCAGTAAGCAATCCGAAATGACCATCTACTACAAGTCCAGCATTGTACTTCATATTTAGAGCTTTTTGTATCAATCTCACTTTTGATCCGGCACACCCTAGCTTTAATGGAAAGCTATTACATGGTGTTGGTTCTGCACTCGGCATTGGCGAAGAAGAAGGTGGAGGGCTAACATTCTGCTTTACACTTTTGGCTGGGTTAAGATTAGTTGCTTTTTGAAACTTTTCTTTTATCAAATCTCTTTTCCAGAAGATAATTGTTCCAATTATTGCAACAAGAACAAAAGCGATTATATTTTTAGATTTCTTCATATTAATAGGATATATTTCTTGAGCTTAATATTTCTCTTACTTCATCAACTTCAGAATCCATTAAGTCATCAGATAACCACTTTTTCAAGTCTCCATTAATGTCTGAATTCCAAAAACCTCCATCTTTTTTTCTTACACCAAATGTTTTCTGAAGAAATTGCCAATCATCTTGAGTATTCATCTTTCCAATTGTTGCATAGATAGTATCTTCATCTGTTCCTCCACCGGACATCGATGCATCCAAAGTTGAGCACATTAAATGAAACTCACTTTTAGTATATGATAAGTTTGAATTATCTACATCGAGATGATTGATATCACGATTGAATAGGCTGCTAAAGTATGATCCAAAGCTTTTTCTAAACATTAGCACAGCAATGATTACTAATATTATCATTGTTGCTCTTCTTTTGGCTAATGGACTAGTATTGTTGTAGGCTCTTTGTATGCCCTGTGATGTTCTTAATACTGCAGCTGATGTCATAATCTATGATTTTAAAACTCGTAATACTTTCTTTACATAACCCGGTAATCTGACCATCATTTGAGCTTCAGTGTACTTATCTCCATCATCAAGCATATCCTTAACAATTGGAATAAGTTCTGGCTTATCATGAATCATCTCAACTGTGGCCATAAGATCATCATGTTTTATCGACTCATTGAGAATCTTTAAAGCATTTAACTTTTGTGATAACTCTTTGCTGTTTTCAGCTTTAAGGGTAAGCTTTTTCTGAAGTTCAGAATTTCCTTCTGTAATGGTGATATTAAGACTATACTTTTTCATTTTCCTCCAATTTATTTTGTTCTACAGTATTATTATCATTTGTTGATTGTGTTTGAGTTGATGGTTCCGGATCTGATTTTGTTTCAATTTCATCAGGCATAAGAACATCCAACAATGCATATTTTTGGTCTTCACTAAGATTACTAATTGCACCTAGTAGATTTTCAAACTGATCTGATTGATTATCGTTATTATGATTAGTTTCTACAAATCCATCATCATCAGTATCATCAAAACTTGAAGATTCTGGACTGCCTTTTAAATCACTTTCCTTAGGTTTAGTTGATTCTTTCGGCTTATGAATATCTTTATCCTCAATTCCAAAAGCTGTTTTTCCAACTTCAAGCAAACCTCCGGCAATTGTTTTTGTGTAATCCTTTATGCTTCCTAATCCTTCAGCTTTTCTTTGTTCGAGATCATCCATTTCCTCTTGAAGCTTTCTTTCTTTATCAGATATTTCACGTTCACGCATATCTAATTTGTATAGCTCCATCTTCATCTCAAGTTCTGCGAACTTTTTAATTGCATCTGCTTCACGCTTTGCAGACGATTCTTCATACTGAGCCTTGATACTTCTAGTAGCATCAGAAACATTTCTATCAATAATTCCTTGAATATCTGTATAGGATACACCTGGCATTCCAGCTTGATTGTTTCGTTGTCCTAATCCTGCAAATCCTAGAGGAACCATTTGTTCATTACCAGTTGGATACTTATTCTCATAGTTAAAAGGTAGAGGAGATCCTAAATCGTTTCCTTTAAACTTGTCAAATTTAATCTTAAAATAATGTTTTGATGTATTTGACATATTGTCTGGATTGCTTTTCTCAGCATTTCCTATTACTATAACTAGAGGATGTGGGTATTCTTTTGATGCATGATCATTGATAAAATTTCTAAACTTCTCAATATCTTCAGATGATCCGGAAATCAATTCTCTTTGTTCATTTTGCAAAGGTCTAATACTCCATAGACTATAAATAGGAATAGATTGACTGGTAAATTGCTCCAGAAAACTTTCATCATAATCATGTATGTCAAAGATGTTTTGCATTATTTTATGATTTTTAGTTTTACAATTGATACCTGGTACTTGTCAGTATTTGACATATTGAATGCTATTGAACTGTGATGCTGTGATACAATGTTTTCCTCAACTCTTGTTTGTACTGCAATGGTCCTTTGGATCGTGCGAACTTCATCTGCAGAATAGTAATTCAAAGTAAAGTCTGAATTTGCATCAATATCGATAAACGAGATAAAAACAATTTCATCAGGAAGAAGCTTGATAGTTTTTGGACTATCGTAAATATGATTAGAAATAGAAAATTGGAAACCTTTATGTTTCTTCATTTCATTTTTTATCATCAATTGTAATAATGCTCCTTGCTCTGTCATGTCTCTTATTTTATGTTTAAATAAACTGATACTGTTCCTGCTACTCCTTTTTTGACAACAGATCCTTTTATCAATTCGTCTTTTATCTCGTGTTTATACTGATGAACTCTTGAATTTGGTTTTACAGACTTGTTACTATCTAATCCAATAGAATGAATCACAAGTGTACTATCCTTATTGAAAAAAAAAGATGTTTCAGCTTGACCACTTACTAAAATACCTGCGATATTTGAGTATCCTTTTGTAGAAAACTCAAACTTCTCGGCTTGACCAATCTGCATGTCTTTGCTAAATATCTTAACCAAAGAATAATTCTCTTGCATCGCTTAAATCATTAGTAAGTAAAACTTGTATTTTTAAAATGTAATTAGCTGCATAGCCAGGATCGATAAAAGTGATATTCAAATCATCACCTTTAATTTCGATTGGATTGAATAAGCAGAAGAAACGTTTGTTTGGACAAACACTTTTATTGGCAATTACATTAACAACCTCAAAGTCTTCTGGTAGAAACTCCATTCCTTTAATTCTTGAAGATTCTAAAATCGACTTATCAGAGCAAACAGAATCAGCTATTGCAATTCCGATCATGTATTTGTAATCTTTGTCTAAAGCTTCCTTCAAATCAATAGACTTGTTCGAGTCAATTTCTTTTTCAATTAGCTGTATTTTAATATCTGGTTTCATTTGTTATTCTTTTATTTCCTTTAATCTGTCAATTTCCTGTTCATGTTTCTCAATGAGCTTATTATGCATATCGAGTTCTCTATGGATAAATTCAATATCCTTTTGGCTGGATCTTACTGCAAGTGCAAGTTCTTGAATGACTGTTTTAAGTTCTTTAACTGAAGAGATAAAGAACCTAAACATAATCCCATTGCCTGATAACAGAATTGAAATCACTATTCCAAAGACATATTCAGGACTCATTAGACTTTACTATAAAGTTCAACATTCTTGGTCATCACTACTTCAGGAAATACAGGCTCACTGTTCTTTGTTTCTGTATTATAATCTTGGTGAGAATATATCAGATCATAAGAACCACCTTCAAGTTCTATTTCATAACAACCATTTGCATCTGTTACTACACTTGCTATGTCAACACCTTCTTGTTGAGCTGTTACAGTAACATTTGACAATAAAGTGTTTCCACTTCTAACTATTCCTTCATATCCTCCTTTTGCCAATAAACCTTCAATATTACCAACTCCGTTTACAGCATTCCAGATATCAGCATCAGTTCTAATTATTCTACCAAGCTCTTTTCGAGTTTCAGTAGGAGCTGATTTTAAAATGCTTGCAATTATTGCTATCATTTCACTTGATTCTTTGCTAGTTTCTTTTCCTGATTCTTCTGTTGTTGTTTTTTCGTCAGCCATTTGTTTGATTTTTAATTGGTTTTCAACTGTTTCTTTAATCAAAAAAGAACGACATGTCCCAATGAGAACATGTCGTTCTAATCCAGAATGTTATTAGTACATTTTCACTTCTGTACCAATAAGCTTGAGTTTCACTTGACCTGACATAGCAGAAGGAGCATCGTCAATACCAAAAGATATAGTTTTATTTGGAAGAATAAGTTTCGGGTTGTTAAGGATCAACATTCCAAAGTCTTTAGTTACATTGTAACCAAATACTGGATTTTGAAACATATCAACTGGGTTTGCACTCATGATTTCTCTTGATGCGATCTTAAAAGTAAAGACTGCATTTGCAAGGAAATCAGGAAGCAATTCATCAAAACGGCCAGAGTTTCCACTTCTGTACTGCAGAGAAATTGCATTAAGAAGGAAATATTGGTTTTCTGACAACTCTGCATCATCAATATTTCTTAAACCTGGTTCTGACTTTTCATTTTTTCTGATAAGGTCAGTACTAGTTCCGTTTAATTCTCTGATTACAAAGAATTCTTTGTCTGAGATTTGTGCTCTATCATCTTTCAGATGCTTTTGCACAACCTTTGGTAATTGTGGAACTCTCTCAATCATTTGCTTACGGAACATCGATGCTCCAAGCTTTGAGAATTGTGTGTTTCGTCTGCGACCTTCAAGGTCTCCTTCCAGACCACCGCCTAATCCACTAAGGATAATTTCTTCGTTGCTAAAATCTTTCATTGTTATTCTATTTTGAGTTTATAAATATCTTTCTAATAAAGTTCCTTACTAGCTTGTTTGATGCAGTTCTTCCATTTCATCTTTGGATGCTTTTTTCTGATGGATTGAGCTCTTGCTGTGATTTTCTTAAATCTTGCTGATGCATCACTTATGCTTTGTTTTTTCTTTGTCTTTCGCCGTGACGAACTGTATTGCTTTTTCATACTTCCTGAGATAGGTTTATTTAGTTGCGGCTTTTTTTTTTGACCTCAGCCCATGCTGCTTTCCAATCTTCAGATTTGCCACCTTTTGCCTTTGCAAGTTCTCTTACCTCTTTAAGCATTGAATTGTAATTTATAGCTGCGGAAGTTTGTTTTTCACTTAATGGCTTAGCATAAGTTTCTTTAAAGACTTTCTTATAATATGTTTTGCGATTTGTCTTGTTGTTTTTCTTACCGTCTTTACCAATCTCTTCACGTACTAATGAAGCATAAGCTCTATTGTTGAGACCTTCACGTTTGATGTAGTTTTCTTGTTTTGACGATAAGCCAACTCTTCCTAATCCCTCTAAGCTCCTTTGTCTGATTTTCCAGATAATTAGCCCAACAATACCAACCACAAGAACAATAGATACTACAATAATCATTGTCTTATTTTTTAGGAAGAAGGCTTTGAACTTACTAATTTCGTTTCCTTCAGGATCTTTATAGATTACTGTTTCGTTTCCTTCTTCGTCAACTGTTGTTTCAGTTGTCACACCTGATTTTTCGTGTGTCTCAATTTGTGGTTCTGTTTGAGGTTCAAGTTCGTTGTTTTCCATAGATTCTTCCTCTTCAATATTTGTGGATTTTGATTTTGATCTTGTACTTGGATTAATATCTCCTTCTTCGTTATCAGGAATTTCGGTTCCATCTTTTCTTTTTAGTTTCAACTTTTTAAAGAAACCGACTACTGATCCGAATATTTTTAATGCAGCAGCTACTACAGCAGGGGCTATACCAATAGCATCTAAGGCCGATCCTCTTAGTCCGGCCCTTTTGCCAGCTCTAGACTTTTTAATCATCTTTTGGAAATACTCTTTCTTTCCACCGATGGAGTGCCATTTGCTTTCTGCTTTATCTTTCCCCTGGACAAACTTTTGCCATTCTGATTTTGTGTAACCTAATTTTCTGGCTTGAGCTTCTGTGGTGTAACCAATTGCCATTTTATCAGCAATCTTGAAAGCATTACCTCTAATGAATATTTCTAATGATTTACGAGCTGCAAATGTTGCTGGAGAATATTTAGCTACTGCATGACCAAACTTTGCAAGTTTTGGGTGCTTCTTTTTGAATGAACCAACCTTTTGTTTTAGCTTTTTGCCAAACTTCTTGTAGGCTGCACCTTTTGCCTTACGATTTTGTTTACGTAATTGTCTTTTAGCAAGTCTTTCTTTCCTGCCTTCAATATCACTTAATCCCTCAAACTCATCTTGTAGGTCAACAGTATCTTCAAAATCATCAATATCAAACTCATCTTCAATAATCTCATTTAGAATACCTTCTTCTTTCATGAGTTTTAGATAATACAAGTCTTCATCTTCACCAGCAAGTCCTTCTAGTAAATCAGAAACTCCATACTGAATTGTTTTATAAAAATTCTGATATAAAGTGTTCTTACCAATGGCCAGTTCAACTGCATGATTTCTTTCGTCTTCGTCGTCAAAGTTTGCAATGATATTTTTGATTAAAACAAGATCTGTTTTAGTATCATTAACCTGAGACAGATTTGTTGGATTTGAAAGTTCCTTTTCCAGAGCAGATTTTGCATCGACAAGCTGTTTGATGATAATATTTTGCTTGAGTTCAGAACCGCTAAGTACTGTGTCGTAATCATCCTCTTCATCGACAATTGCGACATTACCAAGTAGGCCCTGAAGAACTGAGATTTCATCATCATCATTTGCAATTCCTTCTAGGCTATTTATATTAAAAGGTTCTCTAAGTTCTTCGATCATTTCTGTTTCAGAAACGAGTCCTAATTCTTCTAGTTTCATCTGACTTGTATTTGGTTTTGAATTTCTATTGAGGGGTATTTCTTTGCACATATCTATCAGAATTTTATTCTTAATAGGTTTTGCTTCGTAATTGAAAACAGGGATTTCTGGAACGCAATCAATTACATATCTTTTACCTGTTCTTGAATATGCTACTGGGTAAATATGTTGCCATTTGTCTTTTGATTTATATGCAGCAATAACAAGTTCGTGCTTATATCCAAGGTTTGAAAGTATTGCTGAAATCAGTATGCTATAATCATCGCAGTCACCAATTTCATCGTGTAAGGTTCTGTTTGGTGTGCGTAATTGTTCGTAACCTCTTTTATCGTTTTGATATTTGATATTGTTGGTTACAAAGTTCCAGATATTACGAAAAGTTTGTTCGTCTGTCTGTGCCTGGAGAGAAAATGCAATATCCTTTACATCGAGATAGTTTTCTTTTATGATGCGTTTTACTGCAGCAATAGTGTCATAAACATTGGCGTAGTTTTTCAATGTTGTTGACTTTCCTGATATGAGAATAGATTTATTCATATAAGTTGTAATCCTGATCAATTGGTAAAGTGATTCCTTCAGCTTTCACAAATCCTTTGAGTTTCATTTTGAGTTTCTTCAGCTCAATTACTTTATATGCTTCTACTGGATGAGCAATGATCTTCCAAATGGTCCATTCTGCTGGAATTACTTCGCACTCTTTGAAAAGCAATAATGAGTTGATTATATCTACTTTGAATTCAAAAGGAATATTTGTAATTTGATTAGGTAAGAGAACTATTTCATCAGGGTTGATGTTTGTTTGTTCTGCCAACAAACTGTTTGTTTTTGGAGTATAGCAGTCAACATTTATTTGATTAAGGGTGTATTGTGATCCAGAGAAGTTTCTGATTGCGACAAAACCTGTAAGTTTTAATCCGTTCTTAAATACATCTACTAAATCTGAAAATGTTGAAATCTTCTTTTCTGGTTTTAGGATTATTTCTCCAATACTTATTTTTCTTGCACCAGCAGCTTTCTTAAAATATTTCCAGGCAATTCCACAAGTGAGAATCACCAAAACTAGAATAAGTATTTTTTTGAAATTGACCATTTATCGCAATGTTTGTTTTGCAATAATATGGTAAGTAATTATCTCACTTTCTGTTAAGGGGAGTTAAGGGGTGGTAATTGGGGTTGATTTCTTTTAAACTGAATTTGCAACTTTACTAAAATAACACTAATGAAATAGATAGAATTTTAGCGACATTAAGCTAACGTAACTATATATAAAACTAACTATATTATTTACTTTACATTGCACATTCTAGATTGAAAGTATAAGGTAACAGCGTACTAAACATTATATATTATGATATTACATTATAGGATTTTTTTATATTCTCAAAACTACTTATGATTTTTTTATATTCTAGCTCTATATCAATTGGGCTTGTATATTCAGAAAATTCGTCAAACTCTGAATAAGAAGCAATGATTTGTTTAATTGGGTTGAATATATCATCCCAAATTTTAAGAGAAAGTTGTTTCTCAAATGTAATTAATTCTGAATTACATATTTGCATTTCGAAAGGTGTTCCAATTTCTTTCGAAATATTATGATTTAATCTAAACTCTTCAAAATGTTCTCTTGTAAATCTAATGCTGTTTTCTTTGTAATAGTCTTCCCATTCACCAATGTTCTCTTTTATGGTTTCAATTGTCTCTTTTGTACACTGGTACATTTTAAGGTATAATTCAGAATTTAGTTTGATCTCATTGTACTCTTTTCCATCTTCAAAATAACTAATACGCGCTATGAAGTAGTATGAAGGGTTTTGCAAAAGATGTTTTAATTCTGCAATTGATAAGTAAAAGATATTTGAATCTTCACCTCTAGTTGCTTTAACATCTATATAAATAGATCTATTTTTAAGATTTATCTGGAAATCAAATGGCTCATATGATTCTTCATTTTTATTCATCCATACAACTTGACTTTCGTTTACCTTATTAATGTTTAGGTCACCTACTAATGGGATAATCCATTTTGTATAACTAAAATATTCATTTAAATAATCATTAAAAACTTTTTCTGCAAGATTCCCAAAACTTTTGTTATCTCTCTCTTTAGTCTTAGATATCACAAATTTATGCAAAGTAGGTTTGTAAGAGAATCTTCTCTTATTTTTTACAAATAGTTGTCTAGAAAATAATGCAATATCGTTTTGATTTACATAGTTAGTTCTTTCATTCCTAAAAGCTTTCTTTTTTTTATCAGATATTTTTAAAATATAGTTTTCATACTCGCTTTGATAATTCTTTATTAAATATTTCTTATCATCTAAATATTTCAAAATATATGAATCCAAATTTTGTATAATATCTTCAACCTTTGAGATATTTTCAAAAACTATAGTACTCATTTTCTTATCATTGGAATTGCAGGCTATATATTTTCCATCTTGACTACTTTTGTAACCTTGCACATTCTTTTGTGGAATACTTATATAACTTAATTCTAAGTTGCTCATTGAATACTTGTTAAATAGCTGTTCTTCAACAAATAATATTTCATCAGGAAGAAAACTTACTAATACATACTTTTTATTTTGCTCAAATTCTTTCTCATTAGTCAATTTAAATTTCCCATTCTCAGTTTCTAAAGAACAAAATAGCTTGGGGTTCTTCAAATATAAACTATATGGTTGAATGAAACTACTATCATAATCATGTACCGGTGGGCCTCCAATGAAAACTGAATGCAATTTTGTTTTTTGATTTAATGAAAACACACTATTAACTAATTTCTCAAACTCCAAATTAAGGCATTCTTTTTTTACACAAAACTCTATATCTGAAGTGTCAAAATTCAATAGGAATTCAGAATACCATCTTTTTGATGGTAAGTATTCTGTAATAAAAGATCCTTTTTGATCCCATTTGTCTTGATCAAAATCTGCTATATTGATTTTTAGATAATGTTCAATGGTGTGTTTTTGTTTGGTTCCAAGCTCATCTTTAATATCATCAATAGCCAAACACATTTTGTTGTTTTCTGAGATCAGTTTTTTTTCTATTTTCCTCATTTTTTTAAACGCCGAATGCAAACATTTTTTAAAATGATTTGAATATTCTTCTTCTCTCTGAGTTATGGTTATCGCCCCTTCAATGTTATTAATCTGTCCATTTACAATATCTTCATAAATTCTATCTAATTTATTAGTATTCTCAGTTATTTTGAATTCTTTAATCTTATAATTTTTTTCAAACTCCCATTCTTTACACCCATAATACAACCCATTATTATTTGAGTCTACGTCAAATTTTCTTCTTTGTGATCCACTTATTACGAACCATTTTGTAATATCATGGTAATCATCAATAGATGAACAACAATCAAAAAAGTGTCCACTTGACGAACTATCCATAGAATATTTAATTTCATATTTTTGTTTAAACTTTTCTAACTCATTTGTGCCTACAATTTTCTCGAGTAATTTATTCGGCTTTAAGTAATAACCTTTATTAGAAATGTTCCTACTTCCATTAAAATAAAACTCTTTATTATATTCGTGGACAAGATCATTAAAAAACCTCACATGCAAAAAGAACTGATCAAATATTCTACGATTTGAAATATGCATACTCCAAGTACGCAATTCTGAGATTTCAGTAGAATTCGATAGTAATTTTTGATTTAACTCTTCAAGCCTATTCTTTAATTGAGTAATATTCAATAATACATTAAAGTCAACGATTATTCTTTTTGTATCTTTAACAGTCCCCAAAAAGCTGTCGATGAATATTATCTCGTAACTACATTTATCAATTTCTGTTATTTTATATTTCCAACTCATAAGGCAATTTGTTCTTTATTCAAACTTCGCTCATATTATATGAAATATCTTTCTTACAATTAAATCAATTGAGCCTTGTTTTTGTTGTAAATATACAAACCTAAATTCGAAATATAAAGCAAACTGCAGAATAATGGTCTTAGTTTTTATGAACAAATTTTATCCCAAAAATTCCTTTATTCTCTTCACTTGCTTTGGTAAAAGAATTCTAAGCCTCTTCTTACCAGGATTCATAGCAAGAAGTTCGTCTCTAATTGGAAGTATCCAGGTGAAGACAGTTCGTGTTGTAGTTTCGTAATATTCAGCGAGTTCTTGTAGTGTATAGGTCTGTTTGTTTTCCATAGTGTAACAAAGATAAAGACAAATACTATTCTGTAAAAATGCAAAATCTCTCAAAACGCAGCAACAAAATCATAATTGATATTTTTAAGCTTTAAGACTGTAGTTTTATGAAAAATAAATTCAAATATGACTGATCTATATATGGACCTTGAATGGTTTTTTAACCAGGAACTTTACCTAATCGGATATGCTTATTCTGTAACAAGTGTTAATTTACTTTACGATGAAAGTTTGACAATGGACAATATCCTTAAAATGCTAGAACCTGTCGATGGCTACATTTACTTTTATGGCCCTGATATTGGAATGCTTGAAAAATCAACTGGTTTGGATATTCGTAATAACTATAGGTGTATTAATCTACTTAAAGTGTTTCGTGATATTATGCCAGGTATGGATTCATACAGACTTGCAGCATTTGAAGAAATGTTTGAGATCAAACGTTCCCAAAAACAATACAAAACCAACATCTGGAAATTAGTAGAGGATTGGAAGAACCCATATAAGAAACAGCAAGTCTTGAAGTATAATTATGAGGATGTTGCTAATCTTGTGAGATTAAAGAAGGAGATATTTAGTTTGTATGGTGTGGGAGAAGAATATTTGGAGTTAATAAGGATGAAATGATATTTAATCTTTCAATTAAACTATTGATAATCTTTTGTTTAAAAGTTTTGTGTGTTTCTTTTGAAATTAAACGTCGCTTTTCCTATTTTTACAAAAATTGTAAATAACAATGTTTCAGAAAATAAATAATAATAAAATTGAATCAATAATATCAGATATTATTGATCAATATACATATGCTGACCCAAGTGAAAAACCATGGATTATTGGTTTTAGCGGAGGTAAAGACTCAACAATATTGCTTACTTTAGTATGGATTGCTTTAAGAAGAATTAGAGAAGATTTTCCAAACCCTTTTCAATTAAAAAGACATGTTTATGTTGTATGTAATGATACAATGGTGGAAAATCCAATAATTGCTGATTATGTTGATGACGTTTTATCTAAAATAGATATTGCTGCTAGAGATCAAGGACTACCAATTATTGTAAAAAAGACAACTCCTAAGTTAGAAGAAACTTTTTGGGTAAATGTTATTGGAAAAGGTTATCCAGTTCCAAATAATTCTTTCAGATGGTGTACTGATAAATTAAAGATTAAGCCAACTGCAAATTTTTTAATTGAACAAATTGATGAAATAGGAGAAGCCATAATCTTACTTGGAACGAGATACAAAGAGAGTATATCACGAGGTAGGTCAATGAGAAAACATGAGATTAAAGGCAATAGATTATCTAAACACACAAATACACCTAATGCTTATGTTTTCGCTCCAATAAAGGAACTGTTATTAGAAGAGGTCTGGTATGTAATAAATTCTGTGCCTGCTCCTTGGGGTTTTGATAATTCGATTTTATTCAAAATATATTCAGACGCGAGTGCAGATGACTATGAATGTCCAACAGTAATTACAAGTAAAGAACATACTTCTTGCGGCCAGAGTCGTTTTGGGTGTTGGACCTGTACAGTAGTTAAAAAGGATAAATCTATGAATGCTCTAGTCGATAAAGGGTATGAATGGATGAAACCTTTAATGGATTTCCGTTTACAATTGAATGATGAAAGGAATATCAGTAGTAATAGAAAAGACAAAATGAGAAATGGTAAAATTGCTGTTACTGATGGTAGAAATCATGGTTCTTATAAAGATCATTACAAAGCAAAAATCCTTAGAGAATTACTAGAAATTCAAAAAAACGTTCAAACCGAAAAACCTCATATTACTTTAATATCAAATCAAGAATTAATTGCTATCCAAGTCATATGGAATAGAGATGGAATATTTGATCATAGTGTTTCAGATATTTATAAAAAGGTTTACAATAAAGACATCTCAACAAACAGCATTAAATCTTTAGGGCGAACAGAAAGACGAATCCTTAAAGAAGTGTGTGATAAGAACCCAGAATACTATCACTTAATCGACAATTTAATTTCACTGCAAGAATCTAAAACATTGTTGATTTCAAAATATGGTTTACATAACGATGTAGAAAAAAGAATTGAGTCATTTGTGAAAGGGAGTGAGTTATGAAAATTGACTATATAAAACTAAATAATTTTAAAATTTATAAAGGCTCAAATACTGTTTCTCTACAGAATAAACAAAATGGAAACATTTCTTTAATTGCTGGAAAAAATGGTTTTGGTAAGACAACATTCTTAACATCTTTAATATGGTCTTTTTATGGTAATCAAATGGCTCTAGTTGAAGACAAATACAAGAAAGACATTAAGAGTGTTGGTGGTTATGAAAAATTCCTTAAATCACTAATAAATAAAACAGTTCTCAATGAATTTGAGAATGGAAAAACTAATAATGCTACATTTTTTGTTGAAATTTGTTTAGTTGATGTCCTTATTCCAGCAATCCCATGTAATCAAGTAATAATTAGAAGAAGTTTTGACTATAAACTGAATCAAGAATCATTAAGCATTTTAATTGATGGTTTTGAGAATGAATTGACAAAAGATGTTGGTTATGAAATTTTTATTAATGATTTTATTCTACCTAGAGAAATTGCAAAATTTTTCTTCTTTGACGCAGAGAAAATCGTGACTTTGGCTGAAGCAAAATCAAAAAATGAATTAAAATCATTAAGTAAAGCTTATTCTGAAGTTCTAGGAATAAAAAAATATGAAGATTTAAAATTAAGCCTAAATGCACTTCTAACAAAGCTAAGAAGAAGTGGAGTCTCTGACTTAAATAAGGACAAATTGAACGCTTTAATACAAATTGATAATCAACTGTCTAAAAAAATAGATTCTATTGATAACCAATTAATAGTCATTGAAAAGGATATTTCAGCAAATAAGTCCAAACTTGATAATATCCAAGAAAAGTTGATCCGTGAGGGGAATGAAATAACCCTCGATGAGCTTAAAAAGCTTAAACAAGAACAAAGTAATTATAAATATTTACAACAATCTGCAAAATCATCATTAAAGAAGTTATTGGATATAATTCCTTTGGTTATTGCAGGTGATGATTTGGATAAACTAATAGATCAGATTAAATTAGAATCTGAGGTGAAAAGCAGTCAACTTAGTAACAATCTTTTAATTAATGAAATCAATAGTTTTTCAAATGATTTGTTAAACGAAATTAAAAAGAAACAAATTGATACTACTTTAACATCAGAAATTAAAGAGACAATAGACATATTAGTTAATCAAAGGACTACAAATGCCCCAATTTCGAACAGTCAAATTATCTTAGATTATGATGATTTGAAAAGTAGAAATATTCTTTCAATACATAAATATATTCGGGAATCCTTTAAGCTCCAATTTAATTCAATAATCAAAGAAGAAAAAAATGCAAGATCTCATTTAACTAGAGTTACTAATAAAATAAAACAAGCTGAAGCGAGAAAGAATAATCCACAAGCTAAAGGTCTTAGAAGTCAAACATTACTATTGAATGACAATGTAGATTCGTTAATACTTCAAAAGGGGAAGTTTCTTGAAGAACTTGACAGTCTAAAATTAGAAAAAACAACAAATCTAAAAGTTCTATCCGAGTATGAGAAGAACTTTAATCTAATTGAAACAGACAAAAAGAAATATGACGTTACTGTTAATCTGCTAAATAAACTTAATGTTTTAATTTCAAGAATTAAAGAAGATAAGAAATACTCTCTTCAAAAGTCAATACTTGCAGGACTTGATAAATTATTGCATAAAGATGATTTTATTGCTAATGTAAATGTGAGAATTGAGGACGATGTAATGGATATTGATTTACTCGATTCAAATGAATTAATTATCAATAAAGAAGATTTATCAAAAGGAGAACAGCAATTATATGCCACAGCCTTATTGAAAGCATTAGTGGATGAATCTGGGATAAATTTCCCTGTTTTTATTGATAGCCCTTTGCAAAAATTTGATAAAGAGCATTCTTCAAATGTTATTAGTCAATTCTATCCATCAATTTCAGACCAAGTTGTTTTATTTCCACTATTGGAAAAAGAATTATCTTTTGATGAATACACTAAGCTTAAGAAAAATTTAAATAGAGTGTATCTTTTGGAAAACAATTCTAATTTTTCAAGCTTAAATGAATGTGAAATAGATAACTTATTTACAAAATTTAATGAGCAAAACTATGTTCTCACAAATTAAGACCAGCAAAGAAAATAAAGAAATTGTTAGTAAGCTTACTAGAAAATTAAATCTTGGAACTGAAAACATTATAGCTAGAATAGCACTTACTTACTCTTTGTCAAAGGGTACAAAACAAAATTTATTAGAAATACAAAACTCTAGCGGTAAAGAATATTCTAAGGGTGTGCTTTTTGGAGATAATATTGATGTATATATTGGATTAATTTGCAACCACTACAAAATATATAAAACGAATAAGGATATTCCAAAATATATAAAGATGCATATTGATGATGGGTTACAATTAATAAATCAAGAAATAGAATCAAATCCGAATATTGATGGGTTTGATTATTTAGTAGAAAAAATTGAAAACATTTATTAAATTTGAAAAATGGCAGGAGTACTATCATTAAGTGAACTGAATGGAGTAAACCCGGAAAAGGTTTATCAATTACAGGAAGTCTTGAACCCAAATTTATGGGATTCAATTAATCTTGCATCACCTCTTCCCTCCCCCATACGGTTGAAATTTGACGAAAACATTAGGACTAATCTAGATCCGAATTTGAAAAACAAAAAAGGTATTTATATGTTTGTTGTTGAACCTAACCATAAGTTCCCTGTGCCAGAGATTAAACATCTTGTTTATATTGGTCGAGTTATGAGTGATAATACCTTTTTTAAAAGATTTTATGAATATGTTAATACAATTGGAGAAACAAATGCAAAGAGAAATAGACAGTTAATGACAAATTGTTGGCCAAACAAAACATTTGTTTATTTCTTCAAACTAACAAATGATGCAGACATTAAGCAAATTGAGCAGGAGTTGAATGATAAAATTATTCCTGTCTTAAATAACAAATTTTTCTTGGAAGAAGCCAAGAATTCACGTAGTATTTATAACTAACAATTATGGGCAAATTACATTTACCTTGTTTAAGAGGACAGGTAGGAGGATGGACTTATTTTTCAACTGTAATGAGAATAAAAGATATTATTTCTCAAAACATATCTACAGTTAGCGAGTCAGAGCATCTATACACAGAAAATATCAATGAAGTTTTACAACGTGAGATAAAAGTAAATCGAACAGATAAAATATCTAAATTTATAAGAGAGAATGATGAGCATTTCGTGAACACTTTGGTTCTTGCAATTCATCAAGGAGATCCTAAATGGTCAGACTTTGGAATTAATAGTGATTTTAGAATTGACGGAGAATTGATGTCAACAGAAGGTATTAACTTTATTGAAAATAAGCTAGGAGTCCTGACATTAGGAGGTAATGAGGAGATATTTGCCCTCGATGGGCAACATAGATTAGTTGGAATGAGAGATGCTTTTAGTAAAAATCCAGAAGTTGGAGAGGATGAGATTTCGTTAATATTTGTGATTCATGATCAATCAAATGTTGAAAAAACGAGAAGACTTTTTACTGTTCTGAATAAATATGCTGAGAAACCAAGAGGAGCGGAGTTGATTATATTAGATGAGGACGATGCAGCTGCTATTAATACAAGAAGGCTTGTTACTGAACATCAACATTTAAAGAAGTCAAAAGCTCTATCAAATTCTAAAAATGGAGGAATGGTAAAATCAGACGTTGATTCTTTGACGAACTTGGTTACTATCAACAACATTAATAAAATATTGTACAACAAACCTTCTAGTTATTACACAAAAAGGCCAAGCGTTGAAGAACTTGATCAACTTTATTCCATATCTAAAAAATTCTGGGATAGCTTGTTTTATGCAAGAAGTGAACTTGTAGGTTTTATTGACGGAAATATTACGGATACAAACATGTTGAGAAATGATGCTAGTGGTGGTAGTCTTTTGCTGAGGCCAGTTGGTCAACTTTTAATAGCAAATGCTTATTGTAGTTTTAGCCCTGAAGAACTAGCACTATTTAAAACAAAGTTAAGTCAGATAGATTTCAACCTATCATCAGCTAATTGGAAATATTTATATTGGAATGATAAGATGATCGGCAAGGAAGATGCGCTAAAAAAGGCTGTAATTAATTACATTCTTGGCAAATCTGTGGAGATGAATATTACTACAGAAATGACAAGAATTTATTCTTTATACGGAGCTACATATTCAAATCAGATTACCCCTGTATAGTCTTCTGTTATCATTGTGTGTTTTTAAGATATCTTATTCATAATTTGTTTATTGTTAGCCCCTGGACTGATAGATTATTTATCTTCAACACTTTTGTTATTTCTAATATGTCGGTCTATTGATTTTGAAATTTAAACAGATCATATAAATAATTATATCTTCAAACTTCTAAATCTTACTTTCCGATACAGTATTATTCTCAGCCATCAAATCCACCAACAAATAATGACTATTTAATAAATTGTCATCTTCCCATTCTTTTTGAAGATAAGCAAGACCACCATTAGCATATCCTTCAATAAACAAAATGACTTTGTTTATCACTTCATTTAATTGTTTATCATCGTAGTCTTCTAAATCATTCCAATCAAATCCAATCTCTTCACAATGAGAGAAAACTATCATCATTAGGAAATCAACCAATTTTGAGTCCCGTTTCCATTTTCCTATTTCTAAAAAATCTGATGTTAAATTTCTTTGTGATGGGAGTGGTAAAAATTCTTTCCTTTTTAGACCTAATGTGAATGCATATATATATAGCTCATACAACGGTCCAAACTGATTATATTCAGATTTCTTATTCCCTTTGTTTGCAAATGCTTCAAAAACCGGAATTCGACTGTTTGCGTATCTTGGCCTTTTAATATAAATTGTTTCTTTAAATTCTGTAGAATTCATTATTTTATTTTTGTTTTAGTTGTTACTCTATCAATTTGCTCAGCACCTGGTGTTACATGATTTACATACATCGTTTTAACGTTATTGTCTTTTAATAATCTTCTACCAAGACTATTAAGATTGTCCTCAGTATTAACGTCATATAACTCTTTTACAAGAATTATACTTTGTGGGAAAACATTTCCAGTTGCCTCAAAAAAGCCTTCAGTAAATGCTGATCCAAACGCAGATATTGGGGCATCAGCCAATAAAGGATAGTTGTATTCACTTTTATTCGCAGAAATAATTGCCATAACAACAGAGAATTTTTTCATTCTCTGAAAGCCCTCGGAGTTACCTGCAACAATATGATTATTATTGTCTACATAGTTAAAGGCAATTGCCCCACTAGGTGATTTTTCAAATTTTAAAATCCCACCGGAAACCTCACTCCTAGATATTAGATTCTGAAAATGTTTGTTGGCATGTTTTTCTAATAAATCTATCATGTTTTGATAAACTCTTTCTTTTGCTTTTTCCGTCGCATGTGATATATCTTTTGCGATATCATAATTATCAACAAAACCTTTAGGAATATCCTGAGACATACTGAGACTTGATATCTCATTTCCTAAGCTTCTAATATCTGCTCTCAACTTTTTTATTTTCGGTTTAAAATTATCATCAATTTTAGTCCTGGCATTCTCCATTTGTCGAATAGCTTGTTGATAGCTTTGAATGATATTTATTGCATTGTTTTCTGAATCATCTCCAGAGACCAAAACATTTTTTCTTTCATCCTTTAAGCTCTTAACATTTTCTTTTAACTTATTAAGTTTAGATTTTAATTCTTCCTCTTTCTTTCTTGTTTGAGTTACACTGTCTTTAACACTTTCAATTTTATTGTAGAATGGTTGGGCATTTATTTGTAGACTATCAAAAAAATCTTTTAAATCATTCTTTACAAATGGTTTTTCCTTGCTTTTTTCTTTTGGTCTGTCTCTAAGCTCTAATAAATAATTGTATTCTGAAGTTCCTTCTTTAGCCTCTCTGTTACAAACATAACAATGTTCATTGTCTATCATGTTTTGTAATGAAACTAAATCGGGCGAATCTACAGGCAAACAGTGAAAGAAATTATTCGGATTTTCTTTTACTTCAATCAATGCCTTTTTTTTATACCTTTTTTGCGTAAAAGATTCATTTAAATCTTTATAACTTGGCATAATGTTTTCAAATCCCATTGATATCCAGGCAAAATTTCCATCAAAAAATCTATTGTTAATTCTGTCAAGAAATTCCATATATTCATCATTTGCTTCGCGGACTTTTTTATTTGCAATTTTTAATTTATCGTCAATTTCTTTCCTTTTTTCAGCGTTTGCATATGTTTTATCTAAATTGATTTTTTCTTGCTCTGCTTTTTCATAATTATCTTCATATTGTTTAAGTAGTTCTAATTCATGACCAAGTTGCAATTGTGTTTTTTCCTTCTCAAAAGTTGCAATACTTAACCTTTCATTTTGCTCACTAGAAGCTTTATTCTGACTTTGCAAATCCTTCTCCGCTCTATTCCTTATGTACTCTGTAACTTCAAATAATCTTTCATATTTCTGTATGTCAGTTAAGTTTCTTACAGCGTCTTCAATACTAGATTTTTTCGTAAAATCAATTATGTTATCAACCTCCTCACCCTGTAAGAATGAGTATCGTCTGAATTTAGGCATTATTAGTTTATCAATAATTTTCCTTTTTTCATCTTCATCATAGACAGGCTTATACTTAATTAGCACTAGCTCTGTCTTATTAACTTCTGTTTCGTTTTCGAAAAATTGCCAACTTTCTGGTGATGTAATCTCTTCGCCGATTCTTGTTGCAATAAAAGATTTAGTAATTTCATATTTCCATAAACTGCCATAACTATATTCTACTCTTATACCGCAAGTTACATTATCATGAATTGATGTTTCATTTTTAGCTTTATCAGATATTATTTTCACAAAAACATCTTTAATGCTTTTCTCAACTTTATCATCAGAATCTAGAATCACTCCTTTGAAAAGCCAAAGAAATGCATTGAAAAACTTAGATTTTCCAGCACCATTGTCAGCTACAATAATGTTTACTCCTTTATCTAAATCATACTTGTTCTTTTCGTAATCATCGTAATAGTTAAAGAAGTTCTTAAATGAAATACTATTTATTATTGATGCCATAATTATATCTTGTAAATGTTTTTAATCCTTTTATATATCTGTTGTTCGCTAAGGTTATTGTCATTCTCATTGATTATCATAGAAACAACTTCAATAATTCTCTTAGAATACGGTGGTGAGGTCGAAATCTTTGGAAGATCAACATTTCTAATGGAATACTTCTTCATAATCTCATCATCAGATAATATCTCTTGTATTATTTTATCTCTATTCATAATTCACTTATTATATTGTCTAGGTTTAAATCATATTTATTGCACACATTTAACAACTCATCTCGTGTCTCATAATAATTCATAGATAAACTTGCAAAGTATGCTACTCTTCTTAATTCTCCCTTAACTAAGTTCGTTTCAAAATTTACTAATTCTTGATTTTGATTCTTAAGGTTAGGGATTACAACCATATCATATATTGTTGCATATACCTTTTCTTTATGCTTTCTAAGCAATCTTCCACGTCTTTGAATAAACTGTCTAGGGTTTCCAGTACTGCTGCAAAATATGCCAACTTCAGCTCTAGGAACATCAACTCCTTCATCGAGCATTTTCATTGCAAAAAGTAGATTTATCTTTCCTTCAGAAAAGCCTCTTAATATTCCTTTTAGATCTTCATCTTCAGCAGTGTAGGTGTTCAACTTCAATTCTGGTATTGTGTCAATACCAGCCCTGATGAATTTATTTAAAATCCTATCTTCTTGACCATCAACATAGCCTTCTGGAATATAAGTAAAAATGTATTTTAGTAAGTCCTTTTTCTTTAATTCTTTTAGTATTATTTTGAAAGCACTAATCTTATTATCCGCCTTGTGAATGATGTTTTTCCTTTTTAGCAGTAGAGTTTCAACTATTTTTTCTTTTTTGTATTCTCCTTTTTCAAAGTCAAAAAACTTTAAAAGCTTTTTTGAAATTTCAATATAGTCTTCGAACTCATCTTCATTTAACTCAACTAAGATTGGATAATACTTATATTCCGTAAGAAACCGTTCACTTAGAGCTCTTTCCATACTGAAAGAATACGTGTATGGTTCTTTATCATTGAAAAACTCATCAATAGCATCAGTACCTTCAATATCATATACTCTTTTAGGTGTAGCAGACAATCCAATCTTTTTATTTACATTGACCCCACTTATAACTTTCTTGATGTTAGAAGCTCCCATATTATGAGCTTCGTCAGCAATAAGCATTAGGTCCTTCTCAATCTTTTTAAAATACTTCTGAAACCTGGTGGTAACAAAGCTACCATATGTTGAAATAATAATAATGTCATCATCTATTCCCCATGAAAGATTACTTACATAGGCACCTAATTCTGATTCCCAATTATTTCCACCACCAACTTTCAATATTTTATTAAAATTAAAACTTAATGTTTCTTCTTCCCATTGATTTAATAATGCTATTGATGGTACAAGTATTATTGCTTTATATTTTTTTGTTTTTCGATATTCATTAAGTACGCAATTCAAAGATGTTATTGTTTTTCCAGTACCTGTTGCCATTGCAAATATTCCACTGCAATTATTTGATTCCCATTCGTCGAATGCTTCGATTTGATATCCTCTAGGTCCTTCTATATATGGAAATCTTGGAGTTTTTGTTGCTTCTCCGATAATGTATTCAAATTTAAACTTCTTTTTCTTTATAATTAATTCTATTTTCTTCCCATATGCGTTTCCATCGATTTTGATAGAATCTTCTAATAGATCAATTTCATCTTTTGTATTTCCAATCTTATTGATTACAACTTCAATATCCTTAGACTCTAGGTATATATAATCAGCGTGTTCTTTACTAATAATCTTATTGAAGTTATCTCTTTCCTGAATCGTTCTTTTTTTAAAAATATCGCCTTCCCATGGAGCATTGACCTCAAAGCTTTCAGAATTTTTAGTTAAAGCAGATAATGTGAAATTGATACTTCCGTCTGTTGATATATAGTTAGAACCATCATAAAGAATCATTTTCTTACTATGTGATAAATCAATATCATTAAATTTTACGGGTACAATTTGCAACCTATTATGATTCAATAAATATTTTAAACAATCAAAAAAATGTTTTCCATAACCACTTAAAGTTTTTTCTAATTTCTCAATATCTCCGAAAATATCAATAACTTCATTTTCATCATCTAGGAAAATATCATCTAATAAATTCTCCTTATCTTTAAGAGTATATACATGATTTGTAATTATTCTTAAATTTCCACCATTAAATATGAATTCAGCCATTGAGTGAGACAATACTTTGAATGCATTTGAACTAAAATAGCCTAATAATAAATCAATGTTTTTTGAAATCGGAAAAGCTTCTTCATAAAATTCTAGAGGAATGTAATCTGAATCAGAGCTATATTTATACGTTGGAGGGAATTTTATGTCTCTAAATGTTTTACTCATTCTCAAAACCTTCTGCAAAGAAGTCTTTTAATGAAACATCAAGTTTATTTAGAATTTTTATTAAAGTACTTAGTTTAATATTACCACCATTCTCGTACTTTCCATATTGAGATCTTGAAATATTTAGTTCATAAGCAAGGTGCTCGTAATTGGAGAACCCTTTAAGTTTACGAAAATGCCGCAATCTTTTACCAAACTTACCTAAAACAATATCAATCTCTCTATCATAATCCATTTTGCTAAAATAATAAGATTGTATGATTTTGCGTACCTGTTAAAGTGTGTGTTTTGAGTTTTTATTATAGAATCAATGCAAAAGAATTATATATTATTAACGAAAGTACAAAAGTTCAAAATGCAACTGCAAAATTAAAAGAAAATCAAAGCCCCTATTGCTGATTAGAAAATTGCAATTACTCTGATGATTTTAACATAAATCTCATATCTTCATCTTCAGATCCATCTTCGATATCAAAAGTTTCATCAATAAGTCTAGCCATGTACTCTACGTCAACTTCGTAACTATCATCAATTAAAAATGGCCCATCAACCAAATCTTCACAATTAAATTCTTTTGCATGTTTATAAATAGAGCTCAGCATTTTATAAATAGTATCATCCGTAGAGGCTTTATGACCTTGCATTGCAAACTCTCCAATTGATATAATCTTCAATAAGTTTAGATATTCATTATTGCTCAATTCTAGTGTTATTTTCTTTTTTGTCATGTTTTATAGTACTATATTAATAATCTTTTACCTGATTTACATTGTTCTATTAATATTACTTTAATAGCAAATATATGAAATAATTGATGTGAAATCAATTTACAATTTCTAATCCTAAAATCAATTTACAACCACTATATTTTTTGCATAAAAAAGTTTTTTTTGCGTTTTTATCTTACTATGTTACTATGACAGCTATAAAATCATTGGTGTTACAGTGTTTTTGCATAGTAAGATGTGTTGTTTTTCTTGAAATAAAGTTACTATATTACTTGAAAACATAGTAACATAGTAACTTATAGTAACTTAATTATTGGACATCTTACTATGCTCTATCTCTTTATTTCTAACCTATATAGAGTATTATAGTAACATAGTAAGATGGTTTTACTGTTTTTTCAAAATTTCTACCAAATAACCATATTTTCCACCACCATCTACAAACTTCGACACTCTTTTATATCCAAGAAATTTTAACTCTCGACCAATTTGTATCGGATTTATTTTCAATGATGAATGCTTTGAGATATATTCAATAATATCAGTCGAGGACATAAATAATCCGGCTATTTCATCTCCAGGCTTAAAAAACTTCTGTAACAAATCTCTCTCCGGAGAACTAACTTGATATTTCTTATTGATGTAATCGTTTTCTTTGATTTCTTCAATTGTTAGATCATAGAAAAACTTTGTGTTTGTCAATAAATGATATGCTTGAGCCCAAACATCATCAATTCCAATATCTTTTTTATAATCCCAGTCAATGCTTTCAACTTCAAAACATAACCAACGTACTGATCCGTTTTCATCTGTTAAAAATTCCCATCTATCTGTTGATCCAATAAAGTTTGCTCTCCTGGCATGAACTGTTGGTCTTTTGTCATAAGTAAGTCGTGCTTTTACTTTATCCTTAGAGAACATTGATTTAAAAGCATTGATTTCAGCTTTCTCTGCTTGAGATAACTCATCAAGGTTTATCAGAAAGTTTTCTGTAATTGCAATATGGCTGTCTTTGTCGGTTCCAATACTTTCTACAATATAGTTGTCAAGTTCTGGAGGACATAGGAACCTGCAGAAAGTTGATTTACCTGAGTTTTGCTTAGTAGAAACCAATACAAAGCATTGCTTATTGAAGTAATTTTGGTCTATCGAATTTCTTACAGCTCTAACTAGCCATTTCTTGAAATGATGTGATAATCGTTTTGAATCCTGAGACTGTAAATAGCTAGCTAGTTTTCCAATATAATCTGTTTCACCATCCCAATCAGGTAGACTTTCAAAATAGTCTTTAAAGACATCATATTCCTGTACAAAGTCAGACTTCAATAAAGCGACTAAGTGATTCAAACTGATATTGATGTTATCTTTGTTCAGCTGGATGAACATATTGTTTTCATTCATCTCACGAAACTTTTCTTCACCTTTTTCACGGTATTCAAACTTATTGCTGATTACATTATAGCGCAAGTCATAACGATCATTCAGATACTTTTCAGTAATAACAAACTTATTGCTTGTTACTTTATCCTCACTATCATTATTGCTGCTAGTATTATTTTCTTTTCTTCTGTTTGACCTAATAGTAATGCCTTGCTCTTTGGCGTAATGAAATAGAGTCTTAATTGTTATTCCGGAACTGTTGTTCTTTAGGCACTTGTTGTATTGTTCATTACAGTTTTGGTAATCATAGAACTCACTGTATTGACTTATTGAATGATAATAGGACCTTCCGGATTCGCCAAATTCGCTTTCGATTGCAAATCCTATTTTTAACCAGGTTTCGTAATCATTTGTAATGTCAATCCTTTTTGCTTCAATTGTTGAGATAAGCTTTTCGATGTCGTTTTCTAAATTCATTGGAGCTTTGATTGTGAAAGTTTCTGATTCAGTATTAAGATATAGTTTCTCATCGTAAGAGAAAAAACACAATCTGCTAATGTCTTTTCCAGAAGGATCTATTTTTACATTTAACAGTTTTTCATAGTAACTCTGAATCTTCAGAAAAGCTTCTTTGTGCTTACTCGTACTTGAGTTGGTTCTCACAAGGATTTTAATTCCCTGGCCACTTGGACTTACAAAACAACAATATGTGTATTTACAGCTAATTGCTTTGTGTTTTATCTCATCGAGCTTGTCACCAAGTTTATCAATATCGAGAATTATTATCCTGGAGTATTCTTGCAGAAATTCAGCTTTTCGACCTCCTTGATATAATGCAGAAGGAGTAAATGCTAGTAGTGATTTTTTCTTCTTTGAATACTCTTTGTGATTTCCAGAAATATGAATCTTTTGTAGATCCTCAATCTGAGATTTGAATTGACCACTGCGGATTAGCTCCGCAATGGTTTCAATATCCTTATTACCGGCAATCACATTAAAGTTTTTAAATATGCTTACTTTAGTCATAATTGTCAATTTTAGTAGTTACGTGATTTGTTATAATTCTTTTTAAGGAATTTCTCTACATCAGAAGCTCGATAATAGATTTTATGACCTATCTGTGAGTAAGCAAGTTTGCCATCATCTCGATATGTTTGCAGAGTTCTTTTACTTGTCTTTAAAAGCATTACAGCTTCTTGATTATCGATCCACTTTTCACTTAGGGGAGTATCTGCTTCCATTTTAAGTTCAACGAATTTATTATCTAAACTTTGTAGTTTATCCATTATCTGCTTAAATGCATCCGATTCAATTGTTATTACATTCATTTTTATAAATTTTAAAAGTTTAACATTGTGGATATTTCCACTTATTAAGATTCGTTGCAACAAAATCTTCTGCAATGTTAGGGATACAAAAAAGTACACAATGATTTTTTTGAATTTGATACCTTTTATTTTTTAGATTGTTGATTATCAGACAGTAAGCTTTTTTCGAGAAAAAAAAGTACAAATGGAGTTTGATACCTTTTTATTTTTAGTTGCTTGACCGTCAGACAATAAACTTTTATTGGATAAAAAAAGTACTATTTGTGTTTGATACCTTTTTTTTTATTAGTTGCCTGATAGTCAAACAACAAGTTTTTTTGCGTTCAAAAAAGTATCACTTGGTGTCGAGATACTTTTTTACATCTATTTTCTTGCTTTCTGAGGCTCTTTTGTCAGATCTGTAGTCATAAAGACAAATTCGGATAGTATTTTTTGAAATGGGTTTACCATTTTTATCAATAAAATTGGCATAGGTATGATCAATGATCTGTTGATCAGTAGCAGTGATTTTTCCTTCTTCTCGTAGATCATAAAACAGGGTTGCCAAAATATTTATTTTATCATTCCAAACAATAGGTTGGATATCAAATGACTCTAATGCTTCATCTGTTTTCTTATAGTCTGACATCGGCTCTAAGATCGTATGAATTCCAATAGAGTTAACCAATTCCATTTTTAAATTATCTAATGAGTGTACTTCTTCTGTAAAGAAATATCTAAACATCTTTTGATAGAATAGGATGGTACTATATATATAGGTGTTCAAAACATAAACCCTGAAAAATTTATTTGAATCACCTTTAATACAGATTTCTTTCATATAGTTTGTAGCTGCTCCAAAAATACTTCCTAATACTTGAATGTTTTTCTTTGCATATAACTCGATGTGCTTATCACAGCAACTATTGTTTATTACATTTTCAGCTTTGATTTTTAATCTTTCAAAAGTATCACTTACAAAAATTAAGAATAGTTTTTTCTCGATTATATCTGGAATTGGAATACCCAGTTTATCACCGTTTTCATAAACAGTGGTTGGCTCCAAAATAATCTTAGTTAGATTGTTAAACACATCTTCGCGATATTCAATTTTAACATCATCAATAGATTTGAAACCAAATTCTTGTATGTGCATTTTATCAATCTCATTCTGTAAATCGCAGTTTAAACCAGTAATAAAGATTTCTGAACGATACAGCTCTTTTATGTAGTTCTTGACAATTTCCTCATTTATATTTTTTGTCTTACAAAAAAACTTATTCTCTAAAACCTGCTTAAATATTAAAACATCCGCTTTTTGATAATTCTTAGATTTAGTCATTTCTATAAATCGGTTTAGTTGGTTAATAAAGCCAACAAAAATAATTGTATAAGAATTATATGCTTAGCTTGCATCAATACATGTAAAGACCAGGCATTCAGACACATCAAACAATCGAAAAATGCTATCTTATTGCATCGTAAAGGATTAAGTTTTTATCAACAGTTTTATTAAGAAAATTAAGGTTCATTTTGGACTTAGGGTATAGGAGAGAATAAGTTCATAGTTATAGTTTACCGCTTATTAACAAATTTGATGTAATAAGTATGAAACGATGGAAGTTTTGTATAGCCAGGTATTTTTTACTAATGCCCAGAATTAAATTTGCCCTTGATACACATCAAGAATTCTCAAATTTAATTTTCTCTATTAAATCTTTGAAATATTCAGGACTCCAAATACTTAAAGTATCATTATTCTTGATAAACTTACCAACATCATCTTTAATACTGTTAAACGAAACTGATTCAATTTTCTTATCTAATAGTTCGATAATCTGTTCGTGAGAAATACTATCTTCATGCCAGTCGTCTGTATCTTTTGCCCTAACTAAGAAATGATTTACATCCAAAGGTATTCCTTTTTTTATGTACCACTCTAGGTCGTACCAGTCCCTTCCTTTAACTCTGTTTTTCCATTTTCTAAAAAGCAGTGCATGCATTTTTCCTGAAAACAAGCTTGGTTTTGTAAAACATTTGACATAAAAGGAAAATGGACGAAGCAATAGTTTTTCTTCTGTTTTGAAATTTAGAGGAGGCTGTCGATCAACTTCTATTTTTATCTTCAAAGTCTTGTTAGAACGAACTCCAGTTTCTTGAATTATATCTTCGAGTACAATTTCTTGCCATATTGTTTCAGCCTTCAAAAAAGCAGAGTCAATAGCTGATTGTTTTGTCTTTTTCTTTTCCTTAATACTAACAGTCAGCCCCAATGACTTAAATTCATCCAGAACTGCTTTGAAATAAGGCTCAATTGAAAAATTAGAATCAGGATTAAGTAAAGAAAAATCTAAATCTTCGGAATATCTATCCAAGCCATAGAAAATTCGTAAAGCTGTTCCTCCATAAAAAGCTGTTTTCTCAAAAAAATCAGTTCTGGATAAACCTGCTAAAGTAATTTCCTGCATTATTTCACGTAATGCAGATAATATTTCTTCTTCATTTTGAGGGTTATATTCCTCTATCCACTCTTTTATCATAATTCTTTTAGAGTTTTAATAAGCATTTCTAAACTACTTTTTTTAGGAGCATTTTCAATCCATAATTCTATAATTTCCGTATCCAATTTACTTAACAATTCACTATCCATACGAAGATCTTCCATTAAAAATTCTTGAGTTTGCTTCCTGCTTCTAAGAGTAATTCTAGGTGTTAGTGCAATTTTGTCACACAATGCCTTTTCTGGGGAAGCAACTAACATTGTTTGCTTAGTTGAATGTTCTATTCTTTTTATTCCATAAGAATAATAAGGAATCTTCAATTGTTGGTAACTAAATCGTCCAACTTGAGTTTTATAATTTTTAGAAGGTTTTATGGTTACTGAACTTATTTCATAAGTCCTTTCTGGTATCATATTCCAATAGGACAATGCGGACTCTAATGACACATAACTCGGTCCTCTAAGATGATTAGCTATTAAAAATGGCTCTGGTGATAATAAGTCAATTTTAGGTCCAATTATATATAGCCCTCTTCTAATAGATATTAACTCTTTGCTTTTAAGTAGCTCACTAATTTTATCATTTGGACGCTGATAATCACTTAGCAACTCTAAAATTAAATGTCTAGTTATAGGAGCTTCAGCATATTCCTTTATTATCGTTCTAAAATCCATATTGTCGTTATTGTACTCAATAATCGGATATTTTCCGATTTATAAGTGTAAAAGTAACAATTAAATGTTAAAATGCAACGCTATAATCGGAATAATTCCGATTATTGAATTAAATAATTACATTTTTGTGTAAATATTGTGTAACAAAAATTTTAATGTAGCCCAGTGGATCGAAGTAATCCTTTAAATACAACTATCTCTGCTATTGAGTTATACACATTGTTCCAGCCCAAAGTATTATACTATTTTACTAATCAAAATCTTAAACTCTTTTGCAATATCTTTAGAATCAGGAATTGTTTCTGAATAAGAATATGCTGTCAATTCCTGAATATATCGTTTTGTTAAATTAGACCAAGTATTATCAAAGTTTCTTACTAATACAGATTCTGCGACTGTCTTATTTACCCAACCAACAGGGGTGTCAAATATTTGCCTATCGTGTTCAAATATTTCATAAAACTTTATTTTAAAAGAATCGGTAGAAATAAACTCTTTACATTCTTTATCCTTGGCTAAAAAATATAAATCATAAAAATGTCTGATTTTTTGTTCAAGACTTTCTACAGGATTTTCACTAAATGAAAATCGAATTAAAGAAACAAGCTTCTCAATTAATGTTTGTTCTTTTTTTAGAACATTTATCTCAAAAGTTTTAAATCCATATTTGTCAATAATATCAGTTCTTTCAACTTGTAGTAAGAATTTATGAATAAAACTATTTATGCTTTTTAATTCATATGGAAACGGATTGGCAAAAGAGTTTATTTCAACAATTATTTGGTTGCCAGTTCTAGATAATTCTGTGTTAGGATATTTGAATACAGATTTTCTAAACCTTGAGCCTTTGCTTGTTAGCTCTAGTACTGTTTCTTCTTCAAGGTCAACAGTAATATCTTTTTCTACTTTTCTAAGTAAGCTTTTTATTTGATTCCCTGATTTTTGATCCCGATTTATTACCGCAATATCAATATCAGTTGAAAATCTATTAATCAAGTTGTATGCTTTAGATAAAGATGTGCCACCTTTAAAAACGGTGTCAGTCATATGCTTACAACTTGATAATCGTAATAGAATAAGAGCAATCCAGTAATCCATTTCAATAAACTCTTCTTTTATTTTGAGTTTCTCTGAAGCAGCTCTTATTGTTTGTTCAAAAAGTTTTTTATCCTCGTGTATAATCATACTATATTCCATTTTTTAGTGTTACTTAAAACCTTATCTACTCCATTAAAATTATATTTTGTTATTGGATTTAGAGTTTTGAATATTTGCAAGCTTAATTCTTCATAGCCCAATTGTTCAATTATGGCTCCGTACAATGCCCTGGTTGCAGATGAGTACTTTTGAACTAGACGAGTCATAGATGCTATATCTGCATCAGATAAACCTTTAGTTATTGCCATAAGTCGTTTGCTTGAGTTCTCAATGCTTGTGTCAGGAATCTTCTTAATATATCTGATACAGTCAAGTATTTGTAATAGTGGAATGTTTTCTTTATTTACCTTGTTTTCTTGTCGAATAAATGTAATTGTATAACGATCTCTTTTAAATGCATTTCTTACTTTGTTTCTGCCTATTTGAATAATACTACTCATTTGAGTAGTTAAACCAAGCTCATTATAAATGCTGTATCCTGTTAAATAACCAATTGTTCTGTCATTGTTTTCTAGTAGGTCTTTAACTATTTGTTTGCGATCTGGTAATAATTTACCAAAAGGACCTGTCTCCGGTTTATAATAACGGCCTTTAGAAAGTTTTGCGATCTTTCCAGCTTTGACCATACGATTTAGAGCTTTTATAACAGCTTCTTTTTTATTCACCTCTGTAGTTATGTCAGCATAGGTGAACACATAGCCTTTAGGCAATCTATTTATCGTAAGTGATGTATTGTCAGAGACTTTCATCTTGTTGGGATTTTTTGCAAAGATAACAAAATGTCCAGTTTATTTGCAAATAAACTGGACATTTTATTTTGTTTAACTTGATATTACAAGAGTTCAACATATTCACTCTTATAGTTTTACAAAACAAAGGTTCTCAAAATACTACTAAATTGTCAAGTAAATGAAACATAATACTTGACATAATGCACAAAAGCAGAACTTAATTATCCTTTATTGTAATTAGTTAAATTGTCAGTTTTTCGTTAACAGGATCATGATAATTTGGTTGAAAATTATTATTGTTTTCTTATGCTTTACATTGCTTTTTTTCGTATTTTTACAATGGAATAACAAATTACAGTTAATTGAAGTAATAGAGTGCAATTCAAGTGTTTTTTTAACATATGCCCTATACTAGTCCAAGCATTTGCAGAACTTATAACTTATTGATATTGTGCGGTTTACAGAGGTGGTTCATTTCCCCCTCTCTCCGCTGAGTAAAGAAGCAAAACAACGTAAAAGCCTGATAACGAGAGTTATCAGGCTTTTTTCGTTTATCGCAGATACGCAAATAACAGCATGTTATGACATATAAGCGTTGACACTTTTGATTTTTTAAAACTGTCAACGATTTAGGTGCTTATGCACTGGTTTGCAGTATCTTACATTTTCAAAATCATTCCATTTTTAGTACATTTGTAACATTAAATTAGGAATAAATTATGGAAACCAAGAACACATTCAGCTTATTATTTTTTGCAATCAAAAAAAGAGTTAATAAAAAAGGCGAAATCCCTTTGTATATGCGCATTACAGTTAATGGCAAAAAAACTGAAATGTCAATACACAGAAGTATTGATGCAAAACTCTGGAACTCAAACTCTGGTTGTGCAATAGGAAATACTAAAATCGCAAAAGATGTCAATAGCTATCTAATGTCAGTGCAAACTTCAATTTATGATTATTTTAAATTACTAAGAGAAAAAGAAATTGAGATAACCCCTACTAGATTAAAAAATAAATATTTATGCATTGAAGAAAATGATGGTAAAAAAATAATTGAACTTTATCAAGAACATAATGATAAGATCAATAAACTAATAAATATTGATTACTCTCCAGATACTGTTCAACGTTATGAAACTTCTTTAAAACACACTCAAGATTTTATTAAGCAGAAATATAATAAAGAAGATTTGTACTTAGATGAATTAAATAATGAATTTATTGTCGATTATGAAATCTATTTCAAGACTATTAGAAAATGTTCTCATAATACCGGGCGTAAAATAATTGAACTTTATCTAGAACATAATGAGAAAATAAAATCTCTTGTTAATATTGACTACTCCCCTGCAAAGTTCAAACAGTAGGTTTTGAAAAACTAGCCAATGCATTTGATAGTGAAGCTATGGCACTTGTAATAGTGTTAGCATCCCCTGCATTTATTTCGATAAAAGAATGAATAGCTCTTACTCTCTTAAAGAAAACACTCCTATACAGTTCGCGATAGATTCCAAATATATTTCCCAATATTGGGAAAATGCTTGATAGGTCAAGTTTTTCAAAAACAAAAATCATTTCTTAATTTGAGTAGTTAATTTTTTACTGGAAATTTGAAATGTATTTTTTAATTTTCTTGCGGGTTTAAAGAATTTTCTATTGATTATTTTTAGTGCTCATTTTGTTCTATGATACTATAGTAATTATAATTTAACCTACAACATTATGTGATTGACAATAAACGTAAATATACGCAGCTGATTGATAATAATACAACTCAATCAAAAACAGCTCAAGCAATTTTCTTGCAAGTTTATTTTTTGTCTTTGCGTTAAAGCATTTTTAATTTCAAGCTTAAACATATCTTTATTTGGAATCAAACCATTAAACACCTCATGAGGTGTTAATCCATGAAGTACATCAATCGGTTTATGATTATAATCATTAATAGCAAATTTCAAAAAATATTGAGTGTCTTCTATACTAAATAGTTGGCGAGTAAATAAATAATCATACTTAAGTTTTCTGTTAACTGCTTCGACCATGCTATTTGAAAATTGGATATCACTTTGTGCAATTACCTTTTTTAAATTGTCCTTATCATGTTTTACATACGATTCAAACTTTCCCTTATTTTCAGACCCACCATCTGTGACAATGTCAACATGTGGTGAAATTTCGTTTAGATTGTACTTTTCATATGCCTCCGAAATATTTTCATAAGATATTTTTGCAGAATATTCACTAGATGCTTTCCAGTTTAAGATATACCTCGAATAATTATCAACCAATAGATAGATGTATATTCGAGTGTTGTCAATTGCCCTATAAATTGTTACATCCATATGTAATGTTTTTTTTGGAGAACTTGCTCTTAAGCCAACTTTTATAAGTTTTTTAAACTTCGCCTTTCTTTCTATATTAAGTTTTTTTGCATATTTATAAAAAGTGGTTTTACAAAAATATGCAGATTTATCTCGCAAGATTTTATAATATATACTTGATAAATTCCAATGTTGATATATTGGGTTCTGCAAATATTCTGAAATAGTTTTAACTTCTCTATCTGTTAGCTGTTTTGGGTTGAGCTTACGGCAAAACATCTTTTCGTGCATACGACATTTAATACGCCTTTTCCAAGCATAAAATTGATTATAACTAATATCAAATGCTTTAAGAGCATCCTCAAAACCAAGAGGATCTCTTACTTTTTCAATAGTTTCTATTATATCTTCTCTAAAATCCCTGAAGATCTTGGATTTATCTGTGAGTTTGTCAAATATTCTGTTGTAAGTTTTGTAAACTGTATACATTGACTTAGCAACATTTTGCATTTTTTGAGAAGTCATAAAAGTTCTAATTAGCTCTTTGTTCTTTTCAAAATCTTGTGAAGACTCTAAACCAAATATTTGGTGAACATCTCTATTTTTCCAGTTATGTAATGTGCTTGATGGAATTTTCTTTAAGATACTATTATCTAACATTCCTAATTTGTACTGAATCATTAAATCAGTATGATATGATCGCTTCATAAATTTAGTTTTTATAAGCATCAAAATTATTATTACATTTTAAATTAAATCATAATAAATCTTTTTTTCAAAACAACATTAAATTCAGAGATATCAAAAGAGCTTCAATCCTACAAAAACACATGCTATCCATAAGCTAATCCAACAAACTATTACTAAAAGATCAACTCTTCCAAACCCTCCAAAGTAAATAGGGCATCAAAAAAACTATGATTTCTCAATAGATTAATAAAAAAAAGTTTATTTATCTTTACAAGGCATAATAATAAACTATCATGACCAATAAAAACACGATAAGAAAACAAATTCAGACGCAAAGAGACAGCCTATCCAGCAAAGAAAAAAATGTACTGGATACTGAATTGTGTAATAAAATCATAAGGGAGATTGAAATCAACAACCATAAAACAATACATACCTATTTGCCTATAAAAAGCGAAATAAATATCTTTCCTGTTGTCGAATATTTACTTAAAAACAATAAGACTGTTGTTGCACCAAAAGCATTAGCAGACATGAAAATGTCAAACTTAATACTATCTTCACTAGATCAACTTGAGAATGGTGCTTATGGAACAAAACATCCTGCCGGAAGCAACGAGTACCATGGAAAATATGATTTAATAATTGTTCCGGGGCTAGCATTTGATAAAAACAATAACAGAATTGGATATGGGGCAGGATATTATGATTCCTTTTTGCTAGACAACCAAAATTCTCAGAAAATTGCTCTTGCTTATCCTTTTCAGGTATTTGACAATATACCTTCAGATCCTCACGATATAAAAATTGATAAGGTCATTTATTAAATTGGTTCTACCACGAACGGCTTTAGCCCTCAACTTTGTTAATTTAGTGGAAAGAA